>Ga0233431_1003450_pt1 | contig 18925 bp, 14 predicted proteins | sample SI_118_April2016_FD_179867 | JGI IMG/M metagenome (GOLD analysis project Ga0233431, IMG submission 179867) | Seawater microbial communities from Saanich Inlet, British Columbia, Canada - SI_118_April2016_200_MG | ecosystem: Environmental > Aquatic > Marine > Inlet | place: Canada: British... | reverse complement strand
AATGAACTGATCGAAGTTTTTCAATACATCTCTCGTAAAAGAATCAACTACTTTCTAATCGGTTCCGGTAGCAATTCGCTAATTATGGATGATCATTGGCCAGGTGCTGTGATTAGCTTTAGCCAAATGAAAAAATGCTCAATTAATGGTAATATTATAAAAACAGAAGCCGGGGTCAAAAATTCAAAATTCGCGGAACTTTGTCTTGATGCAAATTTAGCAGGAGCTAGTTGGATGAACGCTCTTCCGGGACAAATAGGGGCGACCACCAGAATGAACGCCCGCTGCTATGGTGGTGAAATTAGTAATATTGTAAAGTCAGTAAAATCGATAACATCTAAAGGAAAAATTAAGGAATACCCTGCATCGGAAGTTTTTCTAGGGTATAAAAACACTATCTTTATTGACAACCGGGAAATTATCGCTGAAGTTGAATTTGATCTTAAACCTGGTAATAAAGAGGAAATTTCCGCTCATATGCAATATTGCAAAAAAGATCGAAACCTAAAACATCAGTTTTTATATCCTTCTTGTGGTTGTGTTTTTAAAAATAATTACCAGGCAAACGTCCCCAGTGGTTTGTTGTTGGAAAAAGCTGGTGTCAGAAAATTCAGTACCCCCAAAGTTGAAATCAGTCCCTATCATGCCAATTTTGTCTTCAACAAAGGGGTTGCCACAGCCAGAGAGATACTTGATACGACTTTCAAAATGAGAGATGCCGTCTATCAAAAATTTGGTGTCTGGCTGGAATATGAAATGGAGGTACTTGGAAACATTTCCGGTGATTTGAAGTCACAATTAAATTTTAAAAAGGAACAGTGTTTTAATTCAGAAGCCTTATTGATCTTACAACAGGAATTTGAAAACTCACAAAAACATTAGCAAGATTACAATTTCTTATTCCAGGTAATCAATATTCAAGACTGTATTGGAAACACTTTTCAAAATTGCCTCGGTTTGCTGAATTATAGCTTCAGTATTTGATTTTTGAACCATGAGTTGCACCTGTTTGATATCTTTAAAACATTGATCCGCGATGATCATATTACCAAGGGCTAAACTCAATGGATTTAAGCCTGAATGATCTGCAGTGGTTTCGATGTAACTCCCACAGAACATTTTTTGATAAGGTCCCTCAATGGCAATCCCTGCCCTGGTATCTGTGTAGGGGCCATGGGAACGATAAAAAGCCAGCGAAGCAGCTTCCTTTATATCATCTAAATGATTAAAGGTTTTTTCAGGCACCATACCCAGGGATTTAATGGGTTTCTGATAGTTTAATTCATAGTCATTAGGCAATAGCTGGCGAATTAATTGAGGTGGAACACCAGAATATGAAACCGAGATATGATCTGCAGTATGCCATTCGTTCATAGTCCTTAAACTCGGCATGGAGACTGGATGGGAACTAATAAAGGCCCGAATATCCGTTTCACCGTTTGAAAGCGCATGTGACAATGCCACCTGTTCTGCAGAGATCGAAAAAGTTTCTGTATCCGTTTGGAGTTCAATTTCACACCCAAAATAGATGCTTCCGCTTGAACAACGACACCCACTGGCAGCTTGCTTGCCTCTGACAGAGGTTATTGAACGTGCCACTGCTCTTGGCAGGACTTGAACAATAGCTTCTTCAACCGTGAGTCTCAAAACACCTGAAAGTGCTTTGATTTCTTCTGCGATCAAAACACCGATAAAGGAATCTGTTAAATAGCCATCAAGAACTTTATCTTGAGATCGATCCCGATCCCGGATTCTGATTTTACGTTTCATTAATCAAAATACCTCTGATTCTTCTAACACCCGCAGAACTGGCCTCTTCTTTTTTGATCTTAAAATGCCCCATGATATTAGTGTTTTCGACATGGGGACCACCACATATTTCTTTGGCATAATCACCAATTTTATAAACTTTAACTTTTTCTTCATATCTATCACCAAACAGACCAATCGCACCTTGCTCAAGAGCTTTTTCAACTGTCATCTCCGTAAACGAAATTGCTAAACCTTTTTGAATTTGTTGGTTTATGATTTCTTCAACCTTTTGTTTTTCTTCGGGTGTCATTTTTTGATGATGTGAAAAATCAAATCGTAAACGGTCTGCGGTTAAGTTAGATCCTTTCTGGGCAACACTGTCTCCCAAAACATCCCGTAAAGCCTGATGTAGTAAGTGAGTGGCGGTATGATATTTTTTAACTTGTTCTGAATTATCAGCTAAACCACCTTTAAATTTTTGAGCAGATCCCGCCCGTGATTTTTCCTGGTGTTTCGTGTAAGCTTTTTCAAATCCTTCGCGGTCTACTTCAAGTTCATTTTCTCGAGCCAGCTCTTCCGTCATTTCAATCGGGAAACCATAAGTATCATATAATTTGAAAGCCTTATCCCCTGAAATTCGGGTTATTTTTTTACCAGAGCGTTCAAAAGCAATTTGGAATCCCCGCATTAATTTTGAAAATTCCTTTAATCCTTGTTTTAGGGTCTTACGAAACTGTTTTTCTTCTTTAGTAATTTCTTCTAGGATCTTATCCGCATTATTTTTTATATTGGAATAAACATCTTCAAATTTACTGATAACTACTTTAGCAATCTCAGCTAAGAAATTTTGTTCCACTCCTAACTTATGTGAAGAGCGGATCGCCCTTCTGATTAACCGGCGTAGGATGTAACCCTGGTCGACATTGGATGGAACAATACCATCACTAATCAGGATTGTAGCTGTTCGGGCATGATCAGCAATAATCCGCATATTTTTCACTGTTTGAATGGTCTCATCCTTATCATGAAAATTGATTTCATTAATGACCACACCTTTTTGGTACTGCTTGCCCGTCAGGTTTTGAATATGATCAAGAACTTCTGCAAAAATATCGGTGTCATATACCGATTTTTCAAGATTTAATACTGTTGTCATTCGCTCTAAACCGGCACCCGTATCAACATTTTGCTGTGCTGCCTGATTATAATTGCCCTGCTCATCTTTGATATATTCCATAAACACATCATTGCCGATTTCCATCCAATTATATTCATCATTTTTAACATTAGATCCTATCGGCGGTTCACCTTCACCCACCCAATAAAACATCTCAGTATCAGGTCCACAGGGCCCGGTTTCACCTACCGGTCCCCACCAGTTATCTTTAACTGGCATATAGGAAATTCGATCTTTGGGAATTCCATGCTGATGCCACTCATTGGCAGAAAATTCATCCGCCGGTGCATTTTCATCACCCTCAAAAACAGTAATTGCGAGACGATTGATGGGTATTCCCATCCATTCTTCCGAAGTTAAAAATTCAAACGACCAGACAATGGCTTCCTTTTTAAAATAATCTCCCAATGACCAATTCCCCAACATTTCGAAAAAAGTTAAATGGGTATCATCTCCGACTTCCTCTAAATCAATCGTCCGAATACATTTTTGACTGTTTGCCAAACGAACACCTTCAGGATGCTTCTCACCTAAAAGATAGGGTACCAACGGCTGCATACCAGCAGAATTAAATAGAGCCGTTGGATCGTTTTCAGGTACTACAGATGCAGAAGCGATGATGGCATGTTCTTGTTTTTTATAATAATCCAGGAACTTTTTTCGAATTTCATGGGAGGTGTATGTTTTCATTATATATGATCTGACTGAGAATTAAGATTAAAATGACAAGTACGGATTTTGTGATCTACTTACGACAAAAAATCGCCTCTTGATCATATGGATTTACTTTTTTCTTATCAAGCTGAATCTGTAATTTTTCTAAAAACAAGCTATTTTGCTTATTTTATTTCTAAGACATTCGTCTCACTTTCTTTTATTTACAGTACTAGTTCTAAATTGGGATACCAGCTAATTTGGATAAAATCAGAGGTAATAAATAAATAAAATGAATCACAAAAAAGCTAATCATCTATTTTTTTTAAAATTACTTGCAATTTTCTTTATAAATATATAAACATTTACCAACCAGATTACTGGTATTAATCTAAGTTTACATCGGGCATAGGCCTTAGATTTCTGAATGAAAGTACCATTTGTCATAAGTTTCGAAGAAAGTTAGTCATAGTGGATGCTGGAAGTTGGAAAATAATTAATTAACAAAATATTTAATGAGGTTCACAATGACGAACGGAACTGTAAAATGGTTTAATGAAAATAAAGGTTTTGGTTTTATTGAGCAGGAAAATGGTGATGATGTTTTTGTACATTATTCAGCTATTAAATCAGAAGGTTTCAAAACATTAAATGAAGGTGACAAAGTTACTTTTGAAATCGAAGTTGGCCAAAAGGGCCCTGCTGCTGTAAATGTTATACTCGCATAAGCACGCATGATCATTACGAATTAAAAAACCTCCCTTTAGGAGGTTTTTTTTGCCTCAAACACCAACTATCCACCCTCTGTATTCGTTATTTTTAACGGATTCTTTTTATTCAGAAACTCCATTTATCTTATATGCAGGCCAAAATTTACCTTCTATGTTTTGGCGTATTTTAAAGCAATTCCTGTAAAGAAATAAGCAGTATCTCACAATCAAACATTCACCGTCTAGACAGGTTTTTTCGTTTGATATCCAGCTGAATTGTTTATTTTTATAACCGATTATCGACTGTTATTATCAGAAAGTTCTTCCGATGTTTTCTCTAAGTGAACATCATTCTTTCATTTTTACCTTGTTTTACATTTCTACAACTGTTCCTAATTTTTGTTCCTTTGCTTTTTGATAAATGAGTGTCGCAGCAACTAAGTCAAATAGAGCCATTCCGACTGATTTAAAAAATGTCGTTGGATTATCGGATAACTGTACTTGCCCTGTGATCAACTTACCTAAAGTCAACAATTGAGATACTTTAGAAGTTCCATTTTTTAAAGGTATAGCCAGGTCCCCTGATTCTTTGGCGGCAAAATCTGTATCCATAAATATCTGGTCCACGGTTTCAGATAAAACATCAGGCAGCTCTCTCATATCTGGTTTAAATGATCCAACTGCGATGATGTTTTTCCCCTCAAACAGGTCTTTTTGGTTTGGTATAACAGGGGTATTTGAAGTAGTCGTGGTTATAATAATTTTTGAATACTCCATTAATGACTCAACTGTTTCTACAACCTTAAAAGTTACGCGGGGTAATTTCTTCTGAAGTTTTTGACAATATTCTTCCAAATGGGTTGAAAACTTATCATAAATATAAACGGTTTCGATCTCTCTTTCTGAACAGGCAAATTGTATTTGATGAAATCCCTGGACACCTGCGCCAATTAAGCCCAATGTTTTGGCATTCTTAGGTGTTAAGTGTCTAATTCCAACACTGCCAACCGCTGCTGTCCGCATGGCCGTTAATTTTGATCCGTTTATTAAAGATAAAGGCTGACCGGTCTGCCCGTCATTTAAAACCAAAACACCATCAACCACGGGAAGTTTTTTTTCTGAATTACCCGGAAAAATACTGACAAGTTTTGTACTAAAAAAATCTTCGGTAAAACAAGGCATCAGCAATAATGTGTTTTCCTGTATATCTAAATGTGATCGGTCCGGCATCGTAAAAAGATTCTCTTCATAAATCTTTAAAGCAGATTCCATCGCATTGATGAGTTCCTGGCAGGTTATTGCCTGCTCGATATTATCCTGGCTGATACAAAGCATCTTTTTCCTTTTATAAATATCTTAATTAACTAAGTAACGAAGCCTGTACGTATGCTCATGTTAGCATTTTTCCGGCCAGTTCTTTTAGAAATTTAGCCGCAACCATGGCCGTCATATCATTGATATCTCTGTCAGGATTATATTCGACAATATCAGCACCAATGATAGGAACCTCAATATTTTGAATGATGGTTAACACTTCTCTCACACTTAAGCCCCCAGGTTCATGATGGGAAATACCGGGAGCAAATGCCGGATCTAAAACATCTATATCGAGGGAAATATACAGCGGTCCATCAAAGTTAAAATTAATATTGGCCTCAATATCACGGGCTTCAATAATTTCGGTATTAAACCTGACAGATTGTTTTTTCTGATGATCATTCAAGGTCCTGATCCCAACCTGAACCAATCGACCTGCTAATTTTTCTTCCATAATTCTGGCAAAAGGGCAGGCATGTGCCAATTTGTTGCCTTCAAAATGATCATATAAATCGGGATGGGCATCAAAATGTAAAATATTCAGGTTTTTATATTTGGCACCTATCACTTTCAGAACTGGATACGTAATCGCATGATCGCCACCTAAAATTAATGGCTTAACATCCTTTGATACCAAATCAGAAACACTCGCCACAATCTGTCCGAAACCTTCAGTACCGTTTTTCAATTCCAAATCACCGATATCCTGAAACTGATCAGCTTTCCCTAAATCTAAACCAAATTCAGAAAACAGATTTGATGAACCACAATGTAGAGCTTTTCGGATTAAAGGAGGTGCTTTAGCAGAACCTCGCATAAATGTAGAGTTTTCATCTGAAGGAACACCCAAAATTACTATATCTCCAGGTTTTAAATGTACTGGTTGGCTCGTTTTCATTTTAAATATGTATTCATTATAGTTCAGGGATTCCGGAAGGAATTAAACACGCAAATACCAAAGGCAAGGTCCCTGTATTCTTAAATTGATGCTCTTCTTCTCCGGGTATGAAAACAATACTACCGGCAACAATGTCATCCCATTTACCCTGATTGAACACCTGCCCCGATCCCTGATGTACAAATATTTCATGTTCCCAGCCATGTGTATGTTTTGGCGTGTAACCATTTGCCTCAATTTCAAAAACCCGCATACAAAAGTTGTTTGCCTGATCAGCCTTACCAATAACAACACGTCCGTTAATCCCCTTGGCAATATCATTATCAATTCGTGTTGGTTCAACGTCTGTGTACTGAATAACTTTCATAATCTACTCCTTGTTTATATTTAATAGACTGATTTTAATCCTGCATTTCAAATGAATAACCGGGTTTTAATGCGATCCCAAATCCGTTTTTCCCGTTTATCTGAATCTTAATGGTATCGTCTAGTTTAATATGCTTCAAGTATTCAGTTTCTTCTTCAACGGGAACTGTATTCAGCCAGTCCCAATTAATGACCTTTAGATAATCCTTAGGGGAAGTTACAAAATAGCTAATATTCAGGGATGTCAAATTTTGAAAAAAATGACTGCCAAATGATGGATCAACATGAAAAGTGGGTAAACCCACTTCAATGATGGATTTAACATTGGAAATATCATTCCAGTTAACTGGAATTCCCAGAAGTGGATCTGCTGAACCCCAGCGACCAGGACCTATCAGCATATAACCGTGATCTTTATCAAAGTTTTTATTAAACTGGCTGATTTCAGATGAGATTGTTTGAGTTAGCGAAGATTTAAATGCATTAAGTTTCACTAAAATTATATCGGAAATATCCGAATAAATTCCATTCCCCAAACAAATATCACTGGTACATATCAAATTTTCTTTCGCAATTTGTTGAGGATCAATCAAAGGCTCTTCACTATGTGTAATCAGAGGACGGATTTGGAGAATATAAAAAGTAGGGGGAATTGAACGATCCATTGAAACATTGGCCGCAAATTCCATTTCCACTTCACATCCAAGTCCTTTTCTACCATAGTTCACCAAATCACTCAGAATTGGTGCTAATGGAAATACATTCCATTTTAATATATTAGCAAAAGTAATAATTCTGGGACCTTTTTCCTGTAGAGAATCTTTAAAGCGATTATCATCAAATGAATAAACACTGGCGACAGTATCCAAAGTCCCGTGTTTTTCAGCTTCCTGAAGCGATAGATGTTTTAAATTATCATCTTCTTTACCGGAAAGAATCCCTTTATCATTTTTCAGGTTTATCGCATAAAACTTAGATTGAGAGTTTTGAAATATTGAATCAACATTGTAGTACTGTATCAGTGCCTTAGGAAAAGAGGGCGAAAATCTTAATGATTTTTCACCATTCGCAATGGTTCTACCTAAACCCAGGGCCACATTCGCGATGCCATTTTCACGATTAATTTTGTCCACCGGATAAAAATTATAAGTCTGTAATGTTCCAGAAAAAGTGGGATAAAAATAATCATCATATTGTTTTCCAACAACATTTTGAATAATAATACCCATCTTTTCATCATCAATCCTATTTCCAGTAGTTTTCATATAGGATTGAGATTTTTTATGAAAAGTAGAAGCGTATACCAGTTTCATAGCTGTGAGCAGATGATTTAATCTAATATCAATGTCATCATTACAGTTGGGAATCATAAAGGTATCAAATATACCAGCAAAAGGCTGAAAAACAGAATCTTCCAGTAGACTCGAAGACCGGACAGCCAGTGGCTTAATATTATACTTCAGATACGTTTTCAAATCTATAATTAGTTCTGAATTGAAATCACCAGATTGAAATAATGCGTTGATTTCGGCATCTCGCATTTCAGAACTTAGTTTTTCATGAATTTTATTGTCTTCGATAAATTCATCAAAGATATCCGTCCCCACAAAAGCTGTTTCCGGAACCTGAATTTCAACCTCAGGATACCTGTTTTTCCAGTCAAACCTTTTAAGAAAAACCGCCATAAATGCAAGTCCACGCGCTTTTCCGCCTAAAGAACCACCCCCAAATCGAACATATTTAGTATCTGGATCGTAACTATCCGGATTAAAGTTGAGAATACCATCACTATGTTTCAATTTTCGATATTTTTCTATCAGGTCGATAATGGTTGTCCGTAATTTCTCAATATTTTTATGATCGCTTAATTGTCGAATCTCTGCTGCCAGACTAGAATACCCGCGCACTGACAACCAATTTGAAAAAAGGTTTCGTTTGGCATGATATTCAATACTTTCAGGCGGCACATGACTTAATGCTTTTTCCAGACTTAGAATGTTATTGACTCTGGTCCCATCCTGGTTATCTTTACCGTGAAACAACAGATCTTTAAATCCACAATATTTTATAACAAAGGTTCTTAGATCATGGATAAGATGAGGGGAGTTTTTATCAAAAAAGCGAACTTTATTTGCTTTGGCATCGGCCTGTTGTTCAATATTCTTGGATTGCAGAACGAGTGGCAAATACTTTTCTTTGGACTTTATTTCATTTAATAATTTTATTCCGGCAGTTTTATGAATTTTCCCATTGAGTGGATATTGAACATCACTAATAACAGCCAATACGTTTTTTTGATACGCATTAAAATAACCCATGGCTTCTTCATAAGTGGTGGCCAATAGTATTTTAGGTCGGGATCGCATTCTCAATAAACGTAAGTTTCCGCTATACTCCAGATTCATCATTCGATAAGTATGCCGGGTAATGACCTTATAGATCATTGGTAAAAAAGCAGAATAATACTGTGGAGAATCTTCTACAACAATGATGACCATCACCAGACCCTGATTGATATCCCTTTCCGCATTCCACAAATCCTCACAGTTTTTAATAATCGCAATTAAAACGGCGGAGTCACCTGTCCAGAAAAAAACTCTATCAATGGCAAACTTATTTAAAGGTGTTTGATTTTGTAAAAAATGCCGATGTTCTTTATTAGAAGCTACTAATAAAATAACAGGTAGTTCAGGATCAATAGCCTTAACATTCAGGCCAAATTCATGGGTGGTCATATTTGAGATACGGCTCATGGTAATAACCATATCAAACCGACCTTTTTCAATCATTTCTAAGGCATGAGACGCTGTAGAAACACGGGTAACATGTGGCGCGTTGGTGAGGTTCATGTCCTGGTATTCAGAAAATATCAATTCTGTTAATCGACCATCCTCTTCTAATTTAAAAGCATCATATAAACTGGCAACAAGTAATATTTCATGAACACGACGCTGCATCAGATTCCTGAAAGAAACTGTCCGATGCTTTGTTTTCAAATTCCCCATAACGATTTAGATAAACCTGATAGAAATTTTAAACACTCAAAACAAATTCAAAATTCAAACTTGCTTCCAAAAAAAATAGCCGTAATAAATTGAGTAAACGAAATTTTTTAATTTAACCACCCCAAATCCAAAAATAAAAACAAAGCATCGGTAAAACTAAAATTAGTAATCATCTTCATCATAATATTATTTTATTTTGATATTATTACTTTAAAATATTAAACTGTATAAATAGTGTAAACAATTATTTCTACTTTACTAATTAAATGATTTTTGTTGAGATATTTCGGAATTATTTGATCCGATTTTAATCTTCAAATATATTAAAAAACTTATTAGCGGTTTTTTATCAAAAAAGTTGCATAATCAAGATTAAGAGCGTAAAGAATTTTGATTAGGAAAGGGTAATTAATATGTCCTATCGGTGCCAGCTTAAAAGACTTAGCAACTAATTACCTCTCTTCATTTAGAATATGAAGAGATCAATAAAGTTTAGGGTACCAAATTTTACGATATTTTCAACATCGTAAAACCTTTAAGTTTAAATGCTTAAATGGGAGTCATCTATGTATCTTAAATGTCTTTGACAACCGTTTAACTATTTTTTAACTAGCGTGTTAAAACAGGAGATCTTGTGTCTAGCCAAGTTGAAGCGTTCATGTCGAATGTAAGGATGAAAAATCCAGAAGAATCAGAATTTTTACAAGCTGTAGAAGAAGTCGTCGAATCTTTAATGCCAGTATTGGACAAATACCCGCACTATCGGGAAGCCAAAGTGCTGGAAAGAATTGTAGAACCTGAAAGAGTCATTATGTTTAGGGTACCTTGGATTGATGATGCTGGTGTTGTTCAGGTTAACAGAGGTTTCCGGGTTGAATTTAATAGCTCAATCGGACCTTATAAAGGTGGTTTGAGATTTCATCCAAGTGTTAACCTTGGGATTTTAAAGTTTCTGGGCTTTGAACAGGTGTTTAAAAATTCACTGACGACACTTCCTATGGGTGGTGGAAAAGGTGGCTCTGATTTTGATCCAAAAGGAAAATCGGACAATGAAGTTATGAAATTCTGTCAGTCCTTTATGACCGAACTTTGCAGACATATTGGACCAAATACAGATGTACCTGCTGGTGATATTGGCGTTGGTGGTCGGGAAATCGGTTTTATGTTTGGGCAATACAAAAGAATTAAAAACGCGTTTGAAGGTGTTTTAACCGGTAAAGGTTTAAATTGGGGTGGAAGTTTAATCAGACCAGAAGCGACTGGTTATGGTACTGTTTATTTTGCGGAAGAGATGTTGAAGACCCGAAATGAAACATTTGAAGGGAAAAAAGTTGCAATTTCAGGTTCCGGTAATGTCGCCCAATATGCCGCTGAAAAAGTATTAGATCTCGGAGGAATACCTGTATCTTTCTCAGACTCAGCCGGATCAATTTATGATGAAGTAGGAATTGACAGGGAAAAACTGACTTATATCATGGACCTAAAAAATAACTATCGTGGCAGAATTAAGGAATATACTGAAAAGTACCCCTCAGCTGTTTATATGGAAGGCCAACGACCCTGGGGTGTCAAGTGTGACATTGCTTTACCTTGCGCTACTCAGAATGAAGTCAACGCCGACGAAGCACAAACACTGATTAAAAACGGTTGCTACTGTGTCAGTGAAGGGGCAAACATGCCTAGTGAACCAGGTGCTATTGATGTCTATCTGGATAATAACATCCTTTATGGCCCGGGCAAAGCTGCAAATGCAGGTGGAGTTGCTGTTTCCGGACTGGAAATGAGCCAAAATTCCATGAGAATTACCTGGAGTCGTGAAGAAGTTGATAATAATCTGCATGGTCTTATGGTTAATATTCATTCTAATTGTCTTCAAACTGCTGAAAGATTTGGTAAACCTGGTAATTATGTCGTTGGTGCCAATATTGCCGGATTCTTGAAAGTAGCTGATACAATGCTGGATTTAGGTATCGTATAATCAACAGCTAGACCAGGTTTTATTCGAAATACTCTAACGAATAGAGATTTACATTAGGTCAGATCCTCTGTATTATTTTGACAAAGGATTTGACCTTTTTTTTTGAAAGTTTAGGAAACCAAACCATATAACGGATTTAGCAAGGAAAAAATGGAATTCGCACCCAAATGGATCGCCTGGGAAAGCACCGAACGCTGTAATTTATCTTGTATTCATTGTCGTTGCTCTTCAGAGTTAACCAAAGATTTATTCACACTAGATACTCAAAAAGCTTATGAATTAATCGATAATATTGCCTCCTATTGTAAACCTGTATTCGTATTGAGCGGTGGTGAACCGCTAATGCGACCAGATATTTATGACATCGCAGAATATGCCAATCAAAAGGATTTTCGGGTCTGTATTGCGACAAATGGTGCAATGTTGAATGAAGATCATTGTCAAAAAATGAAAGACCATAATATTCGAATGGTATCACTAAGTTTGGACGGATCCACTCAGGCAATTCATGATGATTTTAGAAAGCACGATGGGGCTTTTGATGGTGTCATGCGTGGGGCTGAATTACTAAACAGGTTTGGAATAAAATTTTTAATTAACTCATCATTCACCAAACGTAATCAACATGATATAGCGGCTACTTTCAAATTGGCTAAAAACCTGGGGGCAACGGCCTGGTACATGTTTATGATTGTCCCAACCGGTCGAGGTGAAGATGTTATGGCAGAGCTCATCGAAGCAGAAGACTATAATGAAATATTAGAATGGCATTACCATCAGGAAAAACTGGAAGATGAGATATTGATGAGACCCACCTGTGCGCCACATTATTATCGAGTGGTACCTCAACTTAATAAAAAAGCAGCCAAAGACGACAAACTCAAACGAAGATCATTAACCTTTTCCACAGGAGGTGGTAAAGGTTGTATCGCTGCACAAAATATCTGTTTTATCAATGCCCGGGGCAATGTACATCCGTGCAGCTATTTACCATTGAGTGCCGGTAACTTGTTAGAAAAACCTTTTAAAGAAATTTGGGAAGATTCAAAATTATTTAATGACATGCGCGATTTCAAATCTTACAAGGGACGATGTGGAAAGTGTGAATATGTAAATGTCTGTGGTGGTTGTCGTGCTCGAGCCTACTCCGTGAAAGGAGATTACATGGAAGAAGAACCCTTTTGCGATTACATTCCAAAAAAAATGCAAAAATGAGTATAAAAAGATTTAAAAAGGAACTCCAGTTAGAAGATGGTCGAAAATTGATTGTAAAAGAAGCCGAACCATCTGAAGCAAAGGAACTTATCCGCTATGTTGCAAGTGTTGGAGGGGAAAGTGATTTTTTGACATTTGGTGCTGGTGAATATAAAATTAGCCTGGAACAGGAGATAAAATTCATCCATGGTTCCATTGAAACTGACAATCAAGCCATCTTAATTGGTTGGGTACAAAATGAAATTGTCGGTTGTGTCACCTTTCGGGCTGGTAAATGGCAAAAAGTAAAACACACTGGTGAATTTGGCGTAACTGTTTCTAAGAAAAATTGGGGTTTAGGGATCGGTACTTTAATCACAGAAGCTCTTTTAAATTGGGCGCAAGACTCGAAAATTATCAGAAAAATCAATCTCAGAGTAAGATCAGATAATGATCGCGCCATAGCTGTTTATAAGAAACTTGGATTTATTGAGGAAGGCAAAATAACCCGGGAATTTTTCATCGATGGAGAATTTTTTGACAATATACTGTTCGGATTAGCTATAGATTAAAACTGAAATCGATGACTTCTACACCCGTTAGGGATTTGAAAAAAGACCATCAGAAAAATATGGTTCAGAAATGTGCTTTTTAGTAAATTAGAACACTATGGCCTTCAGAGCGATACTTCATATTCTCCTACATTTTCTGGTCCCGGCTGGTTTATCGTATTCAGTTTTTCGAAATCGATTTTTATCCACCTGGATAATAATGGTATCAACCATGGTTATTGACCTGGACCATTTCCTGGCGAATCCGGTCTACAACCCAGATCGCTGCAGTATCAATTTTCACCCCCTACATACATATTGGGCTTTAGGCGGATATATATTCCTTTTTGCTATTCCTAAAACAAGAATCCTGGGGATCGGTTTGTTGGTACATTATATTCTGGACGTCACGGATTGCATCTGGATGCTCTATTTTTAAAGATTCTCTAATTTTAATAATAACAAAAATATAAAAAAATGAATGTCTCTGACCGAATCAGAAAAAAGACCGTTCAAGCGATTTATGATTACCGGATGCTCCAGAATGGTGATCATGTTTTAGTTGGAGTTTCAGGAGGTATTGATTCAACGGTATTGTTACTGACCCTTAAAGAAATTCAAAAAAAATCCCCTTACAAATTTAATATTACTCCTATTTTTTTGGATCAGAACTTTCCTGATTCTAACGCAAGGCTTTTTTTAAATTGGATTAGACAAAAAGGGTTTGATCCTATCGTTTTAAAGTTTGATAGCTTCTCAATTATCGAAGCCAAAACAAAACCAAATAAATCAATTTGTCGAATTTGTTCCCGCCTGCGAAGAGGAATTCTTTATACCTACGCTTTTGAAAACAACTATTCAAAAATAGCTCTGGGGCATCAATTGGACGATTACAATGAAGCTTTACTTTTAAGTTTAACCTATTCCGGGAAAATGAAATCCATGGCACCGAACTGGAAAAGCCTGGATGGCCGAAATACTATTATTCGTCCCTTGTCATATCTTCCAAAATCGACACTTCTGCTATTACAAAATGAGTTAAATTTTCCAGTTTTAAATTGCCGGTTTTGTGAAGAAAGTTTGAAGGAGAGTGGCAGGGAAAAAATCCGGGAATTAATGAAAGCGTTTGAAATACTTAACCCTGATTATCATTTAAATATGTTCGCAGCCCAAAAAAATATCGCGTTTAATCAATTACCAACTATAAATCGGGGTACTGATTCTTCAGAAAAACTAAAGATTAGTGCCTCTTATAAATGAACTGATTAGCGCCTCTCATAAATGAACTGCAATGATAAGGTTTATTAGAAAAAAACCTTTAATTCAATCATTTCAGTCAAGACTTAACAAGCACCATAATTAGATCTAACGATTAATTCATCTTCATTACGAAAATTTTTAACAACATCAATAATTAAAGATCCCAAATAATTTTCAATTCTTGATTCAATTAAAATTTTAACTTTATCAAAGGTGTGAATTTCCTCTTTATTTGGTTCATCCAGAACCAATCCTATTCTTGGACCACCTCAACCAAAGCCGGAAATAATAATTCGTAACATTTTTGAAGGATGATTTTTCAGAGTTTCGGGAATTACTCTTTTTGCTTTCTCTGTTATTTTTATCATAATCTTTTATTTGAAACTGATGCAGAAGCTGCACCAGTATATTTTTGATTTATCCCTGACAAGCCACTCTGGCTGTTGAGGCATTCGTAGACAATTTACACTGAATATGTCTTTTCAATAAAATGAAAAACAAAGTAATGGCTGTTACCGTGCTCAATAATACAATACTATAAACAATCGATGAGGGAACAAATACTTTATACACAAAACTTCCCAGGACTGCATAAGCAACGAATGGGCATATCAAACCCCACTGACTGACATAAAATTCTTTTTTGAAAAAGTGCTTTTTAAAATAATCCTTTAACAGAGCTAATCCAAACATTAAGTACCAGGTTTGAAATGCAAAAGAAAAAGTAATAATGGCAAATGAAAGAATTTCAGTATGGAAATTAAATTGTACATGTAAATAATGACTCAATCTGAAACCTGCAATTGCCAGTAATGTAATATTGGGAATTGCAATTAGGAAACTGGGTAAGAACTGTTTTTCAGGTAATCCAGGTGCTGCAAAATGACTTTGAAAAACAGAAACCATTTTTACAATTAATAGAAAGAAGGCCATAGAACCACTAATCATTGTCATAGCTGCAGCAGTATGCGCAATATCTGCATTTTTAGACATTGCTGCGACACCGGATAAAGTAACGGTAACCATCCCTAAAGCAAATGGGTGTAGTAACCACCCAAAACTAATCTTGTTGACATCAAAACTTTTTGTAAAAGACAGTTTTAACAATCGAATTTCCGTTCTTAATAATAATACCCAGATAATCGCCAGTGTCAGTAAAGCCGGAAGCATCATCAGCTGTAAGTTACTGGCCATCCAAGGGACAAAAAATCGAATGGGCCCTATAAATAGGTTCATTGTCATTGTTATTGATATAAAAGGAGCCAATATTCCGGCATTTTTTAAGGGATCTTCTATAAATTTATTATACTCATCCGTTTTAACCCATTGTATTAATCCTTTAAAGTTTTGAACCGTCATCACCAAATGAATCAATGTAAAAATGATCATTACCGCATAAAGCGAATAAAATAATAACTGTTGCATCATTGGCAGTAAGTCATGATTAATATGACTAAAAGTAATTAGCCCTTTTCCTGTATGAAAAGTATATTGTAAAAAAGAAAAAGGAATAACTGCAATACCACCGGCACCTAATGATGCAAGAAAAACAAGTGGTGAGAATGCTTTTTTCTCCATAAAAAACTCCGTATTTGTTTATTAATAGTTAGTTTAAATTTAAGGATTTCATATAAGTTGTTTCATAGTTAATACCGACAATATTTAATACTTCTTTTTCGAAATTTGCAGCATTAATTTGAACGGTCATCTTTTCCTCTAAAAAAAAGTGATTTGAATTTTAAATAATGTTTGTTCGAAGATAACCCTTAATATAGCATATGCCGTGCCTAAATTTCATCTATCTGATATTAAAGTCTAATGATAATTTTCATCATTTCTCGGAGTCAACAAAACGTTGCAGAACTCAAGACAGTTTGTTTCGTATGCAACATTATTTTTCTTGAAATCTTATTAAAAAATGTGCCTTTTTATGTAATAAAACAAAATAATGAATCATTTTCCTTTAAAATAAAAAAGTTTAATCTGAAGTACTTGAATTCAATCAGCCATTCAGATATTGTATGACTGAATGGTTTATTTAGGGCATCGTTCCGCAGTAGAGATGCGATTAGAGAAAGGTTTTTTTATAAATTTTTGACTTGGAGCATTAATATGAATACGGTACTAACCCAATTGCCTACTAGAATTCAAGATCACATCAAAAACATTGCGTCTACTTCCGGACTTGAGGATACTGAAGCATCATATGAAAAGATCGCTAAAGGATGGCTGGACAAAGAAAAATCATTTTTAGAGACCATTACTCAAAAAGGGTTAAGGGAAGAGGTTCAGTTACCTTTAGATGATTCAAGGGGTGGAATAGCATTAACCTATTCAGGTTCATTAATTCTGGTCGGTCCCTTAAAAGATGGTTATCGTAAAGCAGCCTATTATAGTATCGGTCTTCGAAAAGATGTGCCCGATTCATTGAAAAACGACAGCTCACAACTGGAACAGGATATACTAATTGATCAGTCCATCGTTTTTTTAAAAGGTCCTATAAAAAAAACCTCCCCCATTTACAAATTTGCTGTTTGTGAAGAATTGATTGCCATAGCAGAACAGGAAGAAATTATATCTGAAGCGACAATCATCATTACCAATGATTTTATTGATATCAATAAGGCCATTATACCTGTTTAAACTAATCAGAATATTGAAAAAATGCCTTCTATTCCTGCGAAGATTGGTAAATATCCCGTCATTAAACTGATTGCAAAGGGCGGCATGGGTGCTGTTTACAAAGCAAAGCATCCGACATTACAACGTGAAGTGATTATCAAAAAATTGACTCTGGTTGGGAACCGGTCTTTTGCGGAGCGTTTTAAACGTGAAGCACGCTTTATGATGGATTTTAGAAATGAAAATATCGTTCAGGTTTATGATCATTTTAAAGAAGGTACTTTTTATTATATCGTCATGGAGTATGTGGACGGCATTACTCTGGAAGCTTTGATTGAGCGTGAACGATATTTACCTAAACTAATTGCGTCGATGATATTTTTTGAAGTATGTCGAGCTTTAAAGCACGCCCATGATCACAATATTCTCCACCGCGATATTAAGCCAGCCAATATTTTAATCTCAAAAGAAGGGGTTGTAAAATTAGTTGATTTTGGTGTCTCAACTTCTTTAGAAGACAATGAAGATGATGGATTAACCCAGGCCGGAATGACAATCGGGACGCCATCCTACCTGGCTCCGGAACAAATTGAAAATGCTAAAAATAAAGATCTGCGATCTGATATTTATTCAATGGGTGTCCTCTTATATGAAATGACTACCGGTAAAAAACCATATCCGGGTGGTTTTTCCCCTGACCTGGTGAACAGAATTAAGAAAGGGAAATACACGCCAGCCCGAAAAGTAAATCCGGAAATCAATTGGAAGTTCAATCGCCTGATTCAAAAAGCGATGCACTTTAAACTTCAAAAACGTTTTCAAAATATTGATCAAATAATATTAAAACTAACACCACACCTTAAAAAGAATATCACCTATACTGAAATCAAAGGCCTTATTCAAAATTATGTTGATCACTCTGAACAGGCAATTTCCGATCCAAAAGAAAAACCAGGATATCAAAAAATTCTCGCCTTAACCGGCACACTTTTTATTTTATTATTAACTGCTAGTAGTGTTCTTTATTTTTCAGGAGCCTATAAGGAGTATTATTATCAATATTTTCTCGATCATAAAATTGGTGTTTTTAGTGTAAACATAAGTATGCCGGTGAGCTATAAAAAACCGAATGAAGTTTTTATAAGACCAACTTTATTTGTAGAACAGGCCGGTAGATTAGAAAGATGTCAACCACCGGATTTCAATTTCAAACTTAAGAAAATAGACCTTGGTATAAAGCGTCAGAATTTTGAATCAGATCGGATCTATTTACCAATCGGGAACTATTCTTTAATATTATATGCTGAAAATAACCAGTTTAGAGAAAATTTCTACTTAAACTCGATTAACAGTTCTGATTCAAATAAACATGGTAGCGGTCAACGCATCGAATTTTCAAGCAAGATGACGATTAAGGCTCAACCATTAAAATTCACTTCAA
>Ga0233431_1003449_pt1 | contig 18925 bp, 21 predicted proteins | sample SI_118_April2016_FD_179867 | JGI IMG/M metagenome (GOLD analysis project Ga0233431, IMG submission 179867) | Seawater microbial communities from Saanich Inlet, British Columbia, Canada - SI_118_April2016_200_MG | ecosystem: Environmental > Aquatic > Marine > Inlet | place: Canada: British... | reverse complement strand
GCAGACGGTATATCTCACATCTCTCGGTTAAATCGAGGTGGTTGTAAGTCTGTTCCATTGCATACCCAGCATAGCTGAGTGTTGCACTTCGTTTCGGAATCTAGCCCGCGTTGGCTGAGACCAAGACGACGGATCACACCATCGACGTTCGCCAGAACGATTTCTTTTCCGTGCAAGGCGTAAAGTTTGGGATGAGTAACGGAGAAGTTCGGCTGTTGTTTCCGCGTATGCGGACCAAGCAAAGGGGCACTGAACATACGGGCCATTTCCTTGCCGACGGCGTTGCCCATTCGGTCTGGTTTACCCCAGGAGCCAAACCGGGCGCCGTCTACCGCATTCAGTACAGAGAATCTTATTCGCGCCTGTCCACCGACAACATAATTGCGCGTTTCGGGAGCGAATTTGGCCAGCCCATTGTTGTCGATTGCCGTCAGGGTTCCATGGTTTCGCGCCAGGGGCCGTGCCATTTGCAATGGCTTACGCACGAAGGCGTCAAGTTGGATGTGCAAAGCAAGACAGTCGCCCCGCTGCAATCCGGACGCCATGTCACCACCCTGACAGTCACGGCAACGGATACGGCGGCGGCGAATAAATTGAAAACACTCCGCCTAGCCGGACTTCTCTAGGACCGTGCCGACGGGGAATTGATTTCAAGGTTTAGGGGGTGGGGCGCTTTCGGCCGAAAACGACAAGCGCTCCAAAAAGAAAACCCGGCGGGAGAACCTCTCCGCCGGGTTTTCCGAATCTATGGGCCTACGCTTAGTGCAGGCCTTCGTACTTGGCCTGAAGCGCTTCCTTCGATTCCACGCGCTCGGGATCGGGAACGCAGGCTTCAACCGGGCAGACCAAGGCGCATTGCGGCTCGTCTTCGGCGCCGACGCATTCGGTGCACTTGGCGGGGTCGATGACGTAAATCATGTCGCCTTCGCTGATTGCTTCATTCGGGCACGAGTCGACACAGGCGTCGCAGTTCGTGCAGTCGTCGTTAATCAAAAGGGCCATTTTGTCGAACTCCTTAGTTTTTTGTCTTCAGCTTCAATTTCGTTGTCGTTCGGGCGACACCCGACGACGCAGCGAAAAACCTGCGTAATGACTCGTGAGGTCGGCCTCCGAGTCGGCGTTATATACGCGCTTTCTTTGCCATGATCAACGTCTGGTGCAGCGACTGTTTCGCATTTGCAAACCCGCAGAAAACCAAGGGATTTTCCTCGCCCAACGGGAGCCATATTTCGACAAATCCCGTTCCAAGAAGTTTGACCCCGCGCATTTATAAGAATATCCTTATATAGATATCGGGACCGGCGGTTTCGTCGGGCAATATGGCGCTCGTGAAGGAGTACGGATGCAGCAGTTTCGTATCCGCAATGTGTTCGGTCCCGTCCCGTCGCGGCGACTTGGGCGGTCCCTGGGCGTCGATCTGGTTCCCAGCAAGGCCTGCAGTTACGATTGCATCTACTGCCAACTCGGCCACACCACCGAGAAAACAATCGAGCGCAACGAATACGTCCCCATGTCCGATGTTCTTATGGAACTGGAGGAGCGCTTGGCGGCTGGCGCGCAGGCCGACTACATCACCCTGTCGGGCTCGGGTGAACCGACGTTGCATTCCTGCATCGGCGACATAATCCGAACCATCAAAACAATCACCGATATTCCGGTGGCGGTACTCACCAATGGATCATTGCTTTGGGACCCCGACGTTCGCCGGGACCTCAACGCGGCAGACCTGGTCATCCCGTCCTTGGACGCAGGTGACGCGGAGGCATTTGCCCGCATCAACCGGCCCCACGGATCCATTACCTTCGATACCTTAGTCGAAGGACTGGTTGCGTTCGGAGATGAATACGCCGGAGAGATTTGGCTTGAGGTTCTTTTGCTGGCCGGGATTACCGCAACTGCCCAAGAGGCAAAAAAGATCGCCGACTGCGCAAAGAAAATCCGCACCGACCGCATACAGGTCGGCACGGTTTCAAGGCCCCCCGCCGACGTTGATGCGTGTGCGGCCTCGCTGGCTGTGCTGGAAACACTGGCGGATGTCTTTGGGCCTGCCGCCGAGGTCGTGCAAGGGTTTTCCGGAACCTTGCGCGAACACGAGTATCTGGCTGGAAGGGCCGGGGTTCTGGATTTGGTGCAGGGACGATCGCACACGCTCGACGAAATATCCAGTTCGCTGGTGATCAATAGAAACGAGACTCTCAAACTGCTCGAAGGCCTGTTGAACGAAGGTCTGGTCAGTTCAAGAATTAAACGGGGCGAGCGTCATTTTGAAAGCGTCGCCTTATGACCCTTGGTACCTGCCGATGGAGGAAGCGATGGCTACTCGAACCGTGGACATCACCGTTCTATTCGATGACGTCTCCCACAATGCCGATCTTCAGGCAGCCCACGGGGCGGCCTATCTGATCGAGGGATCGTCACGAACCGTTCTTTTTGATACCGGCGGCGACGGGCACATCCTGCTCGAAAACATGGCGAAATTGGGAAAAGACCCCAAGGATGTTGATGTCGTGGTTGTCTCGCACGCCCACTGGGACCATTCCGGCGGCTTGTTTGCGTTTATCAGACAAGCCAAGGACGGGCTCGATATCTTCGTACCTAAAGGCGTTTCAAAGGATTTCAGAACCCATGCCGAGTTGCTGGGCGCCAATGTTCACGTCGTTGACGATCCTGTTGAAATTGCCGATGTCGTTCAGAGCACCGGCGAAATGGGCGAGTACGGTATGGCCAAGGAAAAGAAAGAACAGGGACTAATCATCGATGCTCAGGAAGGTCCCGTGGTGATTACCGGGTGCGCCCACCCCGGCATTTTCCATATGCTTGAACGCGTGGACGAGATGTTCGATGACAAAATCCATCTGGTGCTGGGCGGTTTTCATTTGCGCGACGCCACCGACAACCATCTGGCCGGCGTGATCCGGGAAATCCAGGGACTGGGTGTGCGCAAGATCGGCCCCACCCATTGCACCGGCGAACACCAGATCGAAGCATTTAAGGACGCCTGGAAATCGGATTTCGTCGATTTTCGCTGCGGGGCAACGATACAGGTTCATGCCCGCGACTAGGGCCTACGGCAGAACCTTCTCGGCCAGCCGCGCCCAGTAACTGGCGCCGACGCACAATAGATCGTCGTTGAAATCGTACGCCGGATTGTGAAGGCCGGGAACCTCGTCGACATCGACCGGTTTTGCGCCCGCCCAGATATAGCAGCCTGGAACCTCGCGCAGCATGAACGAGAAATCCTCCGCACCCATGGTCGGAACGGGGTTTCTCTCGACATTATCCTCGCCGAACATTTCAGCAGCCATATCTCCGGCTATTTTGGCCTGTTCACCATCGTTCACGGTGGGCGGATAGCGCCGTGTGTAAATGACCTCGGCGGTTGCGCCGTGGGCCGCGCAGATGCCTTCTGAAATGCGTGTGATGGAGTCTTCGGCGTGATCCTGAACTTCAAGGCGGAAGGTCCGCACCGTGCCGCGCAGGTGGGCCGTTTCCGGAATGATCCCGAAATCCTCACCGGCGTGGAAATTGGTGACGCTAACCACCACGGCGTCAACCGGATGGGTGGTGCGGCTGGCGATCTTCTGTAACGCGCCAACGATCTCGGCCCCGATAGCGACAGGATCGATGCAGGCGTGGGGCAGCGCACCGTGGCCGCCTTTGCCGGTGATGATTATCTCGAAATTATCGGCTGCTGCCATCATCGGGCCGTCCTTGACGGCAAAGGTTCCCAGCGGCATTCCCGGCCAGTTGTGCATCCCAAAAACGGAATTTACCGGGAACTTTCTGAAAAGGCCCTCGTTGACCATTTCGCGACCGCCGCCCTTGCCTTCCTCGGCGGGCTGAAAGATGAAATGGACGGTACCCTTGAAGCGCCTGGTTTCGGCCAGATAGCGCGCGGCGCCCAGAAGCATGGTCGTGTGGCCATCATGGCCGCAGGCATGCATTTTGCCGGGCGTTGTAGATTTATGGGCAATGTCCGCGGTCTCGGTCATGGGAAGAGCATCCATGTCGGCGCGCAATCCGATGGCTTGTCCGTCGCCGTTTTTCAGGGTGCCGACCACACCCGTGCCACCCAGTCCCCGATGAACCTCGATGCCAAACTCTTCCAGCTTGGCAGCGACGATGTCAGATGTGCGTTCTTCTTCAAAACCCAATTCGGGGTGGGCGTGAAAGTCGCGCCGCCATGCGATCATGTCATCATGGAAATCGGAGATTCTGTTAATGATCGGCATCGTTATTCTATCCTGTTTTCAATTTGTTATGCGGCAAGGTATTTGCTTTGCAGTTCGGTGTTTTCGGCGAATTCATCCATGGCCCCGTTCCAGCGAATACGACCGGTTTCGATGATCGTCACGCTATCGGCGATCTGCCTGGCGAAGCGCAGGTTTTGTTCGGACAACAGAATGGTTAACCCCTGCGCCTTGAGTTCCGCCACCACTTCGGCAAGCTGATTGACGATGATCGGCGCGAGACCTTCCGAAGGTTCGTCCAGCAAGACCAGAGACGGGTTCCCCATAAGGGTGCGCGCGATGGTCAGCATCTGCTGTTCACCGCCGCTGATATGGCCTGCCCGGCGGCCTTGAATTTCGCCCAGATTCGGAAACAGCTCAAAAAGGCGTTCCGGTGTCCACGCCGGGTTCCCGGCCTGTGGTGACCGCCGTCCGGCTTCCAGATTTTCCATAACGGAAAGGTCGGTGAATATGCGTCTTTCCTCCGGCACGTAGCCCACGCCCAGGCGACTGATGCGAAATGCATCCAATTGCTGAAGGTCTTGGCCGCCAAGCGACATTTCCGCCGCAACGGGTCGGACCAGCCCCATGAGGCATTTCAGGGTCGTCGACTTCCCTGCCCCGTTGCGCCCCATGAGCGCCAGGGCGTTTCCGCGTTCAAGGTTGATGTCGATCCCGAAAAGTATCTGGGAACGCCCGTAGAAGGCGTCAAGGCCGCGTATTTTCAGCATTATCCGGCCCCCAGATAGACTTCGCGCACCCGTGCATTGCCCCGCACATCTTCGGGCGCGCCGTCGGCCACCACCGAACCACGGTAGAGAACGATGATTCGCTGGGCGTATCCGAACACCACGTCCATGTCGTGTTCGGTGAAAAGAACGCTGATCCCCTGATCGCGCACCGTGTGAGCGATCAGGTCCATCAATTCTGCGCGTTCACCGGCGGCGACCCCGGCGGTCGGTTCGTCCATCAGCAGCAGCGCCGGTTCGTTGGCCAGCGCAAGCGCCAGTTCCAGCCGTTTCAGGTCGCCATAGGCCAAAAGCCCGCAAGCCCGGTCCGCGTGATCGGCCATGCCTACTGTTTGCAACAACTCTTGCGCCTCGTCCACGTACAGTCGGCGAACGGGCGAGAAGAATCGGCCCAAGGCCCGACGATGTGACATCAGGGCCATTTGCACGTTTTCGCGAACGGTCATGGAGGAAAATGTGGCGGCGACCTGAAAGGTTCGTCCAATGCCCAGTTTCCAAATGCGATGGGGCGGCATTCCGGCCAGATCACGGTCTTTAAACTCGATGCGTCCCGCATCGGGCGGCAGTTGCCCGCCGATCATGTTGAAGCAAGTTGTTTTGCCTGCGCCGTTGGGACCGATAAGGGCCACGGTTTCGCCGCGCTCGACCTGGAAATCCACCCCGCGCACGGCCTGAACACCGCCGAACGCCTTGCACAGGCTGTGGACGCGCAAGAGGGTCATGCCTCGCCCCTCCCGGTCCTTGCCTTCACGAAACCGACAATCCCCTGCGGGAAGGCCACCACCGAGGCGATGATCACGGCCCCCAGAATGATCCGCCAGTAATTGGTTTCGCCAGCCAATCCGATTTTAAGGCCGGTAAACACCGCCGCGCCCACAACAGGACCCATGAGCGTTTGCACGCCGCCAAGCAACACCATGACCAGCCCGTCGACGGAAATAGGGATCGACATGACCGTCGGGAAGACGCTTCCCTTCAAAAAGGCATAGAGCCCGCCCGCCAATCCTGCTGCGGCTCCGGCGACGATAAATCCCTGCCATTGATGGCGTTTCACATCAATGCCGATGGCTTCTGCGCGCGCTGCCGAATCCCGTGTTGCCCGCAAGGTAAAGCCGAACGGCGCGAACACACATTGGCGCAAGGCCCACAGGCCGCCCAGACCCAATCCCAGCGTCACGTAATAATAGATCCAGGAATCGGACGCCCACGGCGCGGGCCATATGCCCAATATCCCGTTGTCACCGCCGGTGAAGTCGTACCACTGGAAGACGATGGACCACGCGATCTGCGCGAACGCCAACGTCAGCATGGCCAGATAAACACCCGAAAGGCGAACACAGAACCATCCGAAAACGGCGGCCCCCAGCGCCGACATGACCGGAGCGGCAATAAGTGCGGCCTCCATTCCAAAACCGAGATGACGGACCAGAAGTGCTGCGCCATAGGCCCCGAACCCCAGATAGGCGGCGTGCCCGAACGAAATCATGCCACCCACACCCATGATGAAGTTCAGGCTGGCAGCAAACAGCGCGAAGATGATCACCTCGCTGGCCACCTGCAGTGCGTAGTCACCGGCAAAGGTGGGAAGAACCGCCAAAACGGCCAAAACGGCCAATCCCAGATGCGCCCATCTTCGTTCGACCGGGCGGAATGGGCGGCCCACGGCGCGTGCGGCGATGTGCGGGATTTCGGCTTTTCCCAACAGTCCCCACGGGCGGATTACCAACACAACGGCCATCACCAGGAAAACGAGAACCAGCGTGATTTCCGGGAATATCAGAATACCAAAGGCTTGTAGTTCGCTGATCAGCACGGCGGCCAGAAACGCACCGAAAATGTTTCCCATGCCGCCGATGACAACGACAACGAAAACCTCGGCGATAATGTTGAAATCCATCAGCAGATTGGCCGGTTCACGCGGCAATTGAAGCGCGCCGCCCAATCCGGCCAATACCGAGCCCAGGAAAAAGACGCCGGTCAGTAGCCATTTTTGGTTGATGCCCAAGGCCCCGGCCATTTCAGGGTCTTGGGTGGCGGCGCGCACCAGAACGCCCCAGCGCGTGCGGTTCAAAAGCAACCAGATGGCCACCAGCACCAAAGGGCCGAGAATAATCAGGGCGATGTCGTACTCGGGAAGGCGATGGCCGAGGAAATCGACCGCGCCGTCCAGACCGGGGGCGCGCGGCCCCAGAAGATCGTCGGGCCCCCAGATGGAAAGCGCCACGTCCTGCACCACTAGAACCACGCCGAAGGTGCCAACAAGCTGGAAAAGCTCGGGCGAATGATAGAGGCGGCGTAGCAGAAGAACCTCGACGACAACGCCGATCAGGCCGACGGCCAGCGCGGCCCCGACAATCCCACCCCAGAACCCCAAAATGCCGCCGTCAAAAGCCCCAACCAGCGAATAGGCGATATAGGCGCCCAGCATGAAAAACGAACCGTGGGCAAAGTTCACCACGCGGCTGACGCCGAAAATGATGGAAAGCCCCGACGCGACCAAAAACAGGGACGCGGCGCTGGCTAACCCGGTCAGAAACTGGACGACATAAAAGCTCACGGCCGCATTTTAGCCGCTTCGGCCTCGCTTGGCAGATAGTCTTTTCCGTCGCCGTAGCGCCAGTTGATCATGCGCGGCATGCCGTCCTTCACCGTCAAATGTCCGACGAACGTGCCCATGGTGCTCTGCAGATCAGCCGTCCGGTAGGTAATGCGGCCCAGTGGTGTATCGACGCCAAGTCCGGCCATCGCTTTGAGGATCGCATCCGTGTCCGTCGAGCCCGCTTTGCCGATTGCTTCGGCAACCGTGTACATTGAGGCGTAACCAACAACGGAACCCAGTCGCGGATAATCGTTGAAGCGCTTGGTGTAGGCGTCTTTGAAACGGGCGTGGGCAGGCGTTTCAATGTCGTACCAGGGATATCCGGTGACGATCCATCCTTCGGGAGCTTCATCCTTCAACGCGTCGATCCATTCCGGCTCACCCGCCAGAATGCTGGCAACACTGCGCCCATCAAACAATCCGCGAAGTTTCCCCTCACGCACAAATTTGGCCAGATCGGTCCCGAAGGTGACGTTGAAAATGGCGTCGGGTTTGCTCTGTGCCAGCGCCTGGGTCGTTGCGCCCGCATCGATCTTAAAAAGTGCCGGCCATTGTTCACCAACCCATTCGACGTCGGGGCGTTTCTTGGAAAGAAGCGTCTTGAACGCCGCCACCGCCGATTTTCCGTACTCGTAATTGGGTGCCACCGTGGCCCAGCGCTTGGCTGGAAGTTTGGCCGCTTCTTCGGCCAGCATGGCGGCCTGCACGTAAGTTCCGGGGCGCAGGCGGAAGGTATAGGCGTTGCCGTTCGACCACGAGATGGTGTCGCTCAAGGGTTCGGCTGCGATGAACGGAACCTTCTTTTGCTTGGCGAAGTCCGAAACGGCCAGCCCCACGTTGGAAAGCAGGGTTCCGAACATAAGGACCACGCCCTCCTTGGCCACCAGATCGTTGGCCACGGTTATGGCGTCGCCGGGATTTCCACCATCGTCCTTGGAAATCACCTCGATTTGGCGGTCCATGACGCCACCGGCCTTGTTGATCTCGTCCAGCGCAAGTTGCCAGCCGTTGCGATAGGGCAATGTAAAGGCAGGCAAGCGCGTGTAGCTGTTCATTTCACCGATGCGAATCGCTTCGGCAGCAAATGCTGCCGAACCCAGCACCATTGACAACACAACAGCCGTAGCCGTTGCGGCGGCATAAATCCTTCGATAAATCATTTGAGACATCTCTCTTCATTCGCTCTGGTTAGCGGGAATTGACGACATTTATTGGTTATTTTGTTCAATTCGCGGCGAATACAGAGTTTGATCCGCGAGAGCTATCTCTCTTGTACATTTTGTTATTAGTGCGATAACGGCTCGGCTTCAACCTTGAACGCACGGCGTTTCGCGTTGTGAAAAATAATAACTGGAGAGATTTTAATGGCCTGGCTGTTTATGAGCGGCGCGATTTTTTTGGAAGTTTGGGGAACCGTGTGCCTGAAACTTGCGGAAGGTTTCACACGTTTGGTGCCGTCGTTGGCGATTATTCCTTTGTACGGCGGCAGTCTGGCGCTCTTGGCCATTGCCTTGAAAACACTCCCGATAAGCACGGCCTACGCGGTTTGGAGCGCCCTTGGTACCGCTCTCGTGGCCGTCATTGGCTTCCTGTATTTCCGGGAGCCGGTCAATGCGGTTAAGGTGGTGTCGTTGGTTCTGGTAATCGTCGGTGTGGTCGGTCTCCATCTGGGAGACAAACTCGCCGAAACGCTTTGATGAAAAAAAGGGGCGTCCGATGCAAGAAGGAATCGAAAGAGAGATTGAAACCGTCAGTAAGCTGGTCGAGTCGATTGTCGAATTTCTGGTCGCCTACGGTTTTCAGATCGTCGGCGCTCTCGCGTTTCTCGGAGTCGGCCTTCTCCTCGCCAACTGGGTTGGCAAGCAGGTTTCGCGTCTGGCTCAGGCCAAAAATATCGACATCACGCTGGCGAATTTCATCGGCAATGTGGTGAAGCTGGTGCTGATTGCCTTTCTGGCAATTATCACCTTGGGTAATTTTGGCATTACCATCGCGCCGTTGATCGCGCTGGCCGGCGCATCCGCCTTCGGCGCCACTCTCGCGATTCAGGGGCCGTTGTCGAACTATGGCGCCGGATTATCCATCGTGCTGAGCCGTCCGTTCGTTGTCGGAAATACGGTTTCGGTTCGCGATACCTGCGGCGTGGTTGACGAAATTACTCTGGCCGCCACCATTTTGGTCGGTGAGGACGGCGAACGCATTCGCATCCCCAACAAGGATATTGTCGGTCGGGTCATTATCAATTCGGACACCTCGCGGGTCGTGGAGACCAAGGTGTTCGTCGCCGCCGGGACCGACACAAAAAAAGCGATCGACCTGCTTGGCGAAACGCTTCGGGGCTTTTCCGAGGTACGGCAGGACCCTGCTCCGCAAATCGGCGTTCATGATTTCGCCTATGGAGGCGTCATTCTGGGCATGCGTTTCTGGGTTCCCAGCCGCAAGTATTTCCAGACGCGCTACGCGGTCAACGGCGCGGCCTTAAGCGCGCTGGAAAATAAAGGAATTGATATGTCTACGGCAAATTCCGTGGCTGTCGCCGCACCCCGGCTTTCAAGCGATTCAGAGGACAACGCATAATGACCGTTCGTGAAGACGGAATGTGGGCGCAGGTGACGGGCAGCGGCTACGATACCAGCAAAACCCGCCCTGCCCTGTTTCTGGACCGCGACGGCGTTATCAACGAAGACGTGGGATACCTTCACGAACCTGCGGAGCTGCAGCTAATTCCGCAGGCTGCCGAGACCATTGCACAGGCCAATGCCCTTGGCATTGCCGTTATCGTCGTCACCAATCAGGGAGGTATTGGACTGGATTATTTCGGCTGGCCGGAATTCGTCGCCGTACAACAGAGTATGGCTGCGCAACTGACCGAGGCCGCGCAAGCCCGTATCGACGGCATTTTCGCCAGTCCGTATCATCCGCGCGGAACTGGCATCTATGCACATCCCGACCACCCCTCGCGCAAGCCCAACCCCGGTATGCTGCTGACTGCCGCCGAGATGCTGAACCTCGATCTTTCGGGGTCGTGGATTGTCGGGGACCATTGGCGCGATCTGGAAGCCGGAAAGAACGCGGGGCTGGCGGGCGGCATGCACGTATTGACAGGGCATGGCCTGCATGACGACCAGCGAGAACAAGCCATAGCCTTGGGAGACAACGATTTTCAGGTAATTTCGGCGCAATCCATCGCAGCGGCAGAGGCGCAAATCCCGTTATTTCGCGCCTGACACCAACTTTTTGAGTTCTCGTGAGACCTCTGTGAAGACGGCCTCCCAATCGCCCATTTTAGGCTGCCTGTACAGGCGCATGGTCGGATACCAGGGTGAATCTTCACGATCCAGCAGCCATCTGAAATCCGGCGCGAACGAAAGCAGCGTCCATACCGGTTTCGCCATGGCTCCTGCCAGGTGGGTCACGGACGTGCAGACCGAAATGACCAGATCGAGTTGATTGATGGCAGAAGCGGTTAAATTGTAATCGCTCAATTTCGGACCGAGAGCGGTCACATTTCCAGCGAAATCCGTTGCCGACAGGTCGCTTTCCGCCGCACCTACCTGCAGGCTGAAAAACTGTGTGCCCGGCACGTCGACCAGACGGGCAAAATGGGCGACATCGACGGATCTGTTGCGGTTGTTCTCCTGCGTCGGATCTCCCGCCCAGACGAAGCCCACCTTGAATTTGTCAGATCGACCGATGTCGATGATGTCGGATGGGTCATTGACGCCAAGATACGGAACATCATCCGGGATCGTATCCAGCGTCGTCTCAAACAGATACGGCAAGCTCATCAACGACGCATAGACGTCAATCTCGGGAAGGGTCTCTCCCCGCGGGACCACGTGTTCGACCCCTTTGATAGAAGCCGCCAAAGGGGCCAGTGCGGGCTGAATTTCAAGGACAATTTTCCCGCCGCGATCCGATACCATCTTGACGTATCTCAGCATCTGGATGCCGTCGCCGGCCCCTTGCTCCGCATGCAACAAAATGGTTCTGCCGTCCAGGGGTGATCCGTCCCAGTATGGTTGCCGGTGCGACCGGATATTGGCCGCGTATTCTTTAGTTTCGCGGCGCGCCTCGTAACCTTTCCACCCTTCGGCGAAATCACCAAGCGTCAGCGCCGCGAGACCGAAGTTGTACCTGCTCGCCGCGTCACCGGGCCTTAGTGCGAGGGTTCGGGCAAAACTTTTTCGCGCCTCGTCCGGCTTCCCGAGCCTCAGGAATACCCCGCCCAGAACGGCATGGGCTTCGGCAAACGTGGGATCGATGGAAATGGCTCGCTCACACCACATCCTGGCTTCACCAAATTCATTTAATTTATGAAGAACATAGCCGAGGTTACTGTATGCGCTTGTTAAATTTGGGAACTTCTTGATCGTATTTTGAAGGCTTTCCCGGGCCGCCTCAAAGTCACCCATTTTGATCAAAACATTACAAAGGTCGGCGCGCGCCCCGGCCAGATTGGGGTCGAACCTTAAAGCCTGTTCTATGAGGCCCCTGGCGGGGCCAAGGGCTCCGGTCTGCAATGCGATAACGCCCAGCAAATGCAGTGTCGGGGGATGGTTTGGATGGATTGTCAGGACTTTTTTATAAAGGTCCTTGGCTTCGCCAAGACGCCCGGCCTTTTGGTGTTCCTGGGCCAGCATAAACAATTTACCGGCCTTGTCGTCTGCGGCCCTTCTTTGTTTTCGGTTCATAAGGCCGCCAGATACCTAAAACCGCCCGTAATGGATATAGTCGGTCCAGGTGCGTTCAAGGCGGCGCAGGGACTGGCACGCGGTATCCACCTCGTCGGGGCTGACATCGTGTTCGGCCAGGGCGGCAGCTTGACGGTCTTCCAGAGCGCGGATGCTATCCACGATTTCCTTGGCCTTTTCTGTCAGGCGAATACTCACGGAACGGCGGTCATGGGAAGAACGCTCCTGATCCAGATAGCCCATCTCGACCAGCTTCTTGACGTTGTAGGACACGTTCGATCCCTGGTAATAGCCACGGTCCACCAGATCACGAATGACGATTTCCTCGTCGCCGATATTGGCCAGCAACAAAGCCTGCACCCCGTTGATGTTTTTCACGCCCATCCGCGTGAGTTCCGCTCTGAGCACATCGAGAAACCGCCTGTGGAGTCGCTCGATCAAGCGCGTAAGTTCCAGATATTCTTTCTTCATGACGGAGTTCCCCCGGGCGTTGTCCCGAAACAAGTTTGCCAGAATTCGACTAAATATTGCAAATAATTAGACCCGAAAACATGACGGTCATCACATCAACCGATTTTCTCTGGCTTCGGTATGGTCCACATGCAAAGATTAGCTATGTTTTTTGCGCTTTTCAGACGGTTTTCGGCGATTGCCGCTATCTTGGTTTCGGCTTCGGTTCTTTCGTCATGCGCGCTCACGCCGCCGACAAAAAGCGAAATCGAGGAACAGGACCACCAAAGCCGCCTTTCTCAAATCATGCGAATTGCGAATACGACCGCCGCCGGCGGCGATATGAATTCCGCCGCCGGGCTCTATCGCCGAGGCCATCAACTGGCACCGGAAAATACCGCACCTTTGATCGGACTGTGCCAAACCCTTTTGGCGCTCGGTTCATATGCGCAGGCAACTCAGGCGTTCGGAAAAGCGGTTCAGCTTGAACCCGGCAACACCGAAGCCCTTTACGGTTACGGCAAGGGGCTGACCGCGCTTGACCGGCCTCAGGACGCGACCAAACAGTTCGAAGCCGCTGTGGCTGCCGATCCGACCGACAAACGTTTTTTCAACGGTCTCGGCGTGGCCTTGGACCGCGCAGGCGATCATGACGCCGCGCAAGACGCCTATATCGACGGTCTTGAGATCGATCCCGACCATATCGGCCTGCGCAACAACTTAGCTTTCTCGATGTTGCTGAACGGCGAATTCGACGATGCGGTCGCCCAATTCGAGGTCATTTCGGCCTCGCCACTGGCGACTCTCCAGCATCGCCAAAATCTGGCTCTGGGCTACGGATTGGCCGGACGGATGGACGAGGCGGCGGCGATCGCGCGGCGCGACCTCAGCGAAGCCCAGGTCCGCCACAATCTGGCGATTTACGAGCATTTGCGCGGACTGAGCGGAAGCGAACGCGAAAAAAAAATCCTCGGCCGCCGGGACGGCGGATAACCCCTACCCCTTTTCGCGCATGAGGCGGGATTTGTCGCGTTTCCAGTCGCGTTCTTTGATGCTGGCGCGCTTGTCGTAGCTGTGTTTGCCCCGAGCCAGGCCCAGGTCCACCTTGGCGATGCCGCGATCATTGAAATAGATCGCCAAGGGCACAAGCGTCATGCCGTCGCGCTGAACATTGGCCAGCAGGCGGGCAATTTCACGCCGGTGCATCAGCAGGTTTCGGATCCGCCGGGGTTCGTGGTTGAACTTGCTTGCCGACTTGTATTCGGGGATGAAGGCGTTGAACAGGCACAGCCTGCCGTCTTTTTCACCTGCATAGGCCTCGTTTATGCTGCCCTGCCCGTTGCGCAGGGACTTCACCTCGGTCCCGCACAGCATGATCCCGGCTTCAAAGTTGTCCTCGATAAAATAGTCGTGGCGCGCCTTGCGGTTACGCGCCACGACGTTTCCGGGCTCGTTCTTTTTCTTTTTATTCTTCCCCGCCATGGCAGCCGAAATCCTTTTACAGGAGTCCGGCGTCGGCCATCGCTTTTTTGACCGTTTCCTTGGAGGATTCGGCAATTTCGCAGATGGGAAGACGCGCTTCGGCCGAACATTTACCCAGCAGATGCGCCCCGTACTTCACCGGGCCGGGGCTGGTTTCGCAGAACATCGCCTCGTGCAGCGGCATTAGGCGTTCCTGCAAGTCCATCACGGATTTCATGTCACCCTCGCGCCACGCCTTCTGCACATCGGCGCACAGACGTGGAGCCACGTTGGCGGTAACCGATATGCAGCCGTGGCCACCACCGGCCAGCAACGGAACGGCGGTTCCGTCTTCGCCGGACAGAATGCAGAAATCCGGGCCGCAGGCGATGCGCGTGCGCATGGGGCGACCCAGATCGTTGGTCGCATCCTTGACGCCGACGATATTGGGCAACTTGGCAAGTCGCGCCATGGTCTCAACCGACATATCGACGATGCTGCGTCCCGGAATGTTGTAGATAATGATCGGGATCACGGCGGCGTCGTTAAGGGTTTTGTAGTGGCGATACAGGCCCTCTTGCGTTGGTTTGTTGTAATAGGGTGTCACCACAAGGGCGGCGTCGGCACCGGCGGTTTTCGCGTGTTTGACAAATCCGATGGCCTCGGCCGTCGAATTGGAACCGGCCCCGGCGATCACCGGAACGCGCCCGTTCGCGACTTCAATGCAAATATCGATGACCCGCATGTGCTCTTCATGGCTCAACGTCGGCGATTCGCCTGTCGTGCCACAAGGAACCAACCCGTCCGATCCTTCCTGGATCTGCCATTCCACGAAATCGCGGAACGCCTGCTCATCGACCTTTCCGTCCGTAAACGGCGTAATGAGCGCGGGCATAGAACCCTTAAACATCCCTTATCTCCCCAGTGTTTATTCAGAATCGCGCGAACATAGACCGTCCTGCCCGAAGCGGCAAGCGAAGCCGAACAATCGGCGTTCGTATTTTTTCGCCGCTTGAGAAAGCCGCCTCCGCCGCATACATTTGAAATCCCATGCGTATGATCGCGCCACCATTGCGGCGTCTGGTTATCTCGATAGCCATCGGCGCTGCCATTTTTTCGCATATCGGCACCTCCGTCGCCGAGCAGCCAGCCTCGTCTCTGCTCTCGACGGCGGATATGAAGAACGCCAAGGCCGCGCTCAAGGCTTTCGACAAGAAGCAATGGAAAAGCGCTCGAAAATGGTCAGCCAAGGCCACTGATCCGCTGGTCGGCAAGCTGTTCACATGGTTGGAAATAACGCGCTCGGGCACCACGGCAAGCTTTGCCGAGATTACGTCCTTGATGAAAAAAAACCCGGACTGGCCAAGCCAAGCCAGGTTGCGCGAACAAGCCGAAGCAAAGATTCCCGCAGGAACCGAACCGAAGGAAGTTCTCGACTGGTTTGCGCGCAATCCTCCCGTTGGCATCGAGGGCAAAATTCGCTTCGCCGCTGCGCTTCTCGCCGAGGGCCGCAAGAAAGAGGGCACCAAGGCGGTCCGTGAAACTTGGATCAACGGCAATTTCGGCAAATCGCGAGAAAAAGGGTTCCACCGCCGATATCGTAAATACCTCTCGCGAAAAGATCACATGGCGCGACTGGAACGGTTGATATGGGAAGACCGCTACTGGCCGGCGCGCCGCATGTTGTGGCGGGTCGGTCCGAACGCGCGCACCCTCGCAGAGGCGCGCCTGATGCTTATGCGGCGCACCGGAAATGTCGACAAGGCCATTGCCAAGGTTCCTGCCAAGCTGAAAGACCACCCCGGTCTGATCTATGAGCGCCTGCGCTGGCGTCGCCGCAAGGGCCGCTACGCGTCGGCCCGCGAACTTCTCACGCCGCCACCGCCTGATCCCTTGTATCCCGAAAAATGGTGGATTGAGCGCGACGTTCTGGCCCGCAAGGCACTTGGGGACGGCCACGTTACCGACGCTTACCGGCTTGCCAGAAACCACGGCATCGACCCCGACAACGGCCATGTCCGGGAATTCTCCGAGGCCGAATGGCTGGCGGGATGGATCGCCTTACGCTTTCTGCGCGATTTCGATGACGCACTGGCCCACTTCGTGGCCATGTACAAGGCCGTTCAATTCCCCGTCAGCCGGGCGCGCGGGGCCTATTGGGCGGGGCGGGCCGCTCAGGCCATGAAGGACAAGCGCACTTCGAAAATGTGGTATCGGATAGCGGCCAAATACCAAACCACCTATTACGGCCAGCTCGCGGCCGTTCAATTGGACCCCGGCGGCGACTTCAAACTGCCCAACATCGCCATGCCTCCGAATACTGAATTTAAGAAATTCCAGAATCACGAATTGGTACGGGTTATCCGCATCCTCTATCAGATCGGAGCGGAGAAAACGGTCAAACCGTTTATCCTGACGTTGGCCGAGCAATCGGAAGGCGTGAACTGGCAGGCGATGACCGCGGGTTTGGCCCGCGTCGCGGGAAGGCCCGATCTTGCCATCAAGTTGACCAAAAGAGCCGCCCGCAACGGACATGTTCTCGTAAAGGCCGGATATCCGACGATCACGCTTCCGCCATCCCTGGGAAAGGCAAAAGCGGTTGAAAGCGGGCTGGTATTGGCGGTCATTAGGCAGGAAAGCGCCTTTTGGCTGGGCGCCGTGAGCACGGCCGGAGCGCGGGGCCTTATGCAGATCATGCCCGCGACGGCCAAGACATTGTCCCGCAACCTGAAACTCAGGTACTCGCGCGACCGCCTGACGTCCGACAAGAAGTACAATCTCACGCTCGGTCAATCCTATCTGGCCGATATGGTCAAAACTTTCGACGGCTCTTATGTGCTGGCGCTGGCGTCGTACAATGCCGGGCCGTCGCGTGCGCGCCGGTGGATAAAGGAATTCGGGGACCCCCAAAAACAGGGGATCGACGTCATTGACTGGATTGAATTCGTTCCGTTTCGGGAAACGCGTAACTATATTCAAAGGGTGCTCGAAAATCTTCAGATTTACCGCTCGCGCCTGTCGAAAACCCAGGTTGCCCTGGCTCTTGACAAGGATCTGAAACGGTAGGGTGCGGGGGAGCGTGGCTTGACCACGTCACGGCGAGAGCGCATAACGGAAAGACAACAAGAAAACGGGGTGCTGGCATGTCGGATTTGCGACCGCTTACGGATATTGACGCTTGCGTGTTCGACGCCTACGGCACTCTTTTTGACGTGGGGTCGGGAATCGCGCGCTGCCGCGACGCGCTGGGCAACAAGATGGCGCCGTTGCTTTCCGCGTGGCAGGCTAAACAAACGACCTATTCCTGGCTGCGCAGCCTGATGGGCGAGTATGTGGATTTCTGGCATGTGACCGGCAATAGTCTGGACACGGCCATGGCCTCGCTTGGAATTAGCGGCGACACCCTGCGTTCGCGACTGATGGAACTGTGGCTGAAGCTCGATGCCTTCCCCGACGTCAAGGAAGTTCTTTTGGGACTTAGAAACGCTGAATTGAAGACCGCTATTCTTTCAAACGGGTCAACCACCATGTTGACGGCGGCGGTACGCAGCGCGGGCATCCACGATCTGCTCCATCAGGTCATTTCGGTGGATAAGGCGGGTATCTTCAAGCCGCACCCCAGCGCCTATCAGATCGGCGTCGACCAATTAAAGGTTCCTGCCGAAAGGATTTTGTTTGTCGCTTCCAGCGCATGGGACGCCGCGGCGGCGGCCAATTTCGGTTTTCGAACGGTATGGGTGAACCGCGAAGGCGAAGCGCGCGAAGATCTTCCGGCAACGGCCGAACACGAAATCACCAGCCTGCGGGAGTTGCCCATACTTCTTGGCCTGTAATGGCAAGCGTTTCCGAACAACGCATCACTTCGTTCGACGGCCTCAGTCTTTTCCTGCGAATTTATGAGCCCTGCGGCACGGCCGCGTATCCGCCTGTGCTGTGTCTCCCCGGATTGTCACGTAACGGCAAGGATTACCACGATCTGGCCGTACGTCTGTCGGCGCACCGTAAAGTCCTGTGCCCCGATTATCGCGGTGTCGGTCGTTCCGCGTACGCCAATAGCCACCGAAGCTATTGTCCACAAGCCTGGATCGCCGACCTCCGTCACCTCCTGGGGGCAATCAACCATCACCGGGTCGCCGTGATCGGCACCTCGTTCGGAGGCATTCTGGCGGCTGCCATGGCGGTTGCCATGCCATGCGCCGTCGCCGGGGTGGTATTGAACGATATCGGGCCGGAGGTCGTTCCGGGCGGATTAAAGCGCGTTCTTGCCCATATCGGCACGCGGCACCGGCTCACCGACTGGGCGGCAGCCGTCGACTACCTAAAAAAAGCGTTCCCGAACCTTCCGGCCACGTCCGAGGAGAGGTGGCTTCGCATTGCCCGCAACACCTTTCGCGAACAGGCGGGAACGTTGGTCAATGACTGGGACACGGAAATTTCGAAATCGGTTCGGCAAATGAGTGAGCAAGCACCTGACTTATGGCCCGTTTTCAAGGCCCTGGCACGAATTCCGGCGCTTTGCGTACGTGGCGAGAAGTCCGACATACTGAGCGAACGGACACACCGCCTAATGGCCGGTGAAATTTCCGGATTGGGGGTGATCACGGTACCTGACGTCGGTCACGCCCCGGACCTGGCCGAGGCGTGTCTGGCCGACAAAATCGAGGCTTTTCTCGATGCGTCAGGTTGAATTGGCGCCCTTTTCCTTGGGAGCGGGGGCAACTGGCTCTTTGGCGGTCTCGTTCC
>Ga0233431_1003447_pt1 | contig 18931 bp, 18 predicted proteins | sample SI_118_April2016_FD_179867 | JGI IMG/M metagenome (GOLD analysis project Ga0233431, IMG submission 179867) | Seawater microbial communities from Saanich Inlet, British Columbia, Canada - SI_118_April2016_200_MG | ecosystem: Environmental > Aquatic > Marine > Inlet | place: Canada: British... | reverse complement strand
GAGATTGTTCCAAGACCATTGGAGAGATTGCCCTGTTCATCCCGATAACGGCATCGAGAATGATATGTCTTGTTTCAAATTCCTGCTGGCTTCTCAGGGCGAGTTTGTCGGCCAAAGGCAAACAGGCAACGTTAGCGATAAGGGCGCCATAGAGCGTGGTAAGGAGGGCAACCGCCATGGAAGGCCCGATGCTCGCGGGATCAGACATGTTGGCCAGCATTTGGACAAGCCCGATGAGGGTGCCGATCATGCCGAAGGCCGGGGCAGCCGCACCCATCCCCTTAAACACATTTTGGCCAATGGCGTGGCGCTGGGCGGTAACCCGTATGTCCTTGTTCAACAGATCTTCAATAAGCTGTTCGTCATATCCATCCGCCAGGTAGTCAAGGGCCTTTCCGGCAAATTCATCGCCGCCCTTCTTGTTCTTATCTGATCCCAGCCGCTTTTTTTTGGCGCCTTCCAGAGCTATCAACCCGTCTTTTTTGGCGATCCTCGCGAAAAAGATCATTTTTTCGATGACTTCGTCAGGAGATTCCATCTTGTAAATAAATGTCTTCATTACGACCTGAATGGAATTGATAACATCCTTCAGGGAAAATTTAACAAAGGACGAAGCAAAAGTCCCACCCACGACGATCAACAACCCAGGGATGTTAAGAAAAGTGGCGAGATCGCCGCCCTGCAAAATAGCAGCAATAATAAGTCCGGTTGCACTTATCAATCCTATTATTGTCGCAATATCCATATTACTCCTCCCAAACCCTATTTGTAGACATATGCCTTGCTTTTAACGCAATTCAGCTCGTCGAATTTGATAAGTATCTCAATGCTGTGTTTGGTAAGCGCTGTTTCAGCCGGCAATACGAGCGCTCCGCTGTCTCGCCGAATATCTTTCGCTACGCGCATACCTTCCCGAAGATCATCCAGGGAAATTTCACACAGGTTTTCTTCCCCTTCTTTCCGGATATCCTCAGCGTTAATTTCCAAGAGATAATCTACAATGGCAGACTCCAGTTCATATCCACGCATACGCTGCAACCTATCCGGGATATCGCCCAAAGGCATGTTCCATTTGTTGGCGAGATCGTCGTAAAACACCGCGCCAGCTAATATTTTGCTTAAGGGCGGCATCTTACTCCCCTCTACGCCGTCGGGAAAACCCCGGCCATTGAACTGCTCGTGATGAGACCTGACCAGTTTTGCGATGGGACTCAAGAATTCAATTTCATTAAGGATAATTTCCCCTGCGATGGGATGGGTGTGATAAAGATGTATTTCATCACTGCTCATTTCCACCCTCTTTTTTGATGCCATCTCATTGGGGAGTCCCACCATACCGATGTCGTGAAGCAATCCTGCAAACTCGAGGGTATTCAAGTCCTCTTCCGAGAGGTCAGGAAACCATTTTGCCAATCTAAGAGAGAGTTGTGCGACTCTTTTGCAATGTCCGCCCAGGTCCTCGTCGAACGTTTCAATAATATTTGTAAACATCTGAATTGTCTGAAAATAGTTTCTTTTAATGGTCATATATTTTTGTTCTAATTCCCTCTCCATCCTCATGATTCTGACGCCAATACCAATACGTGCACGCAACTCATCGAAATTAATCGGCTTGGTAACGTAGTCATCCGCCCCCGATTCAAGACCTTGAACCAGTTCTTGACGAGAGTCCCTCCCGGTCACAAGGATAAGATAAATATAATGCATGTCAGGCTTTCTTACTCTCCGGCACAACTCCAGCCCATTCATTTCGGGCATATTCCAATCCGTGAGCACAATATCGATTGGCGAGGACGCAAGTTTTGCCAACGCTTCTATTCCGTTTTCTGCCAAATGAACAGAATAGCCCCAGGTATTGATCTTTTTTTCTAACAACCTCAGGGTTGTCTTATTATCTTCGACAACAAGAATATTCATAAACAGGACCCCGTTTTATTTTCTCATAATGGCGGCCGTGAATCCTGCCAATATGGGCGGGCGGACTTAGCGCCCTTGATTCACTTATCGAGAGTGCTAAATGCATTTTCTGTGCCGACTCCATGGCCTTAAGGAATGGATCGGCCCTGGTTTCCCCAGATGAGAAAAATGAAACCATAAGCAAGATACCGGATCCGTTGTATCCACCGCCGAGTACGGTGCCACAGGATTAGGGACTCGGCCAAAAATGGCCGTTTTCGTAACACATTCACATTTGTGGAATAATTTTTGCAAGAAAACTTCTTGCTGTGTTTTTCAGGAAACAGAAAAGGCCGATCATTGGCAATGAGTGGGGATTCCTTCACCAATCCGTGTTGCTCCGCTTTCTTTGGGGTAAGTGTGGATTTTGAACTGGGCGATTTGAAAAACGATTCCCCCTGATAATGACAAAATATTGACGGTATTGTCCAACAACCCTCTCCAAGGAAATCCATTTGGGGAGTAATAGATTATGAAAGACGGAAGCAAGGAGAAGATAATGGCGAAGGACAGCGATGGAAATGAGGATCTCGTAGAAGAGAAAGACGGTGATGGTGAGAAAAAAGGAGGATCAAAAACAGTTTTAATCATAATTATTGCCGGATTTGTATTGTTTATGGCTGCGGCAGGGGCGGGCTTCTATATCCTCTGGCAGAAGATGCCCGGGTCGCCTGCCGGCAGTGTGATAACCTCAGAATCGGCGACTGAAAATGAACCGCCCTCAAAGGGATTGGGTCCCATTTATGCCATAAACCCCTTTGTAATAAACCTTGCGGGCTCCGGCGGAAAGCGATTTTTGAGAGTAAAGATGGATCTTGAACTGAAAGACCAGGCAACGTTCGAACAAGTGCGGGCCCAGCTCCCTCGGGTAAAAGACACGCTTTTGACCATACTCTCTTCAAAGAAATTTGAAGATATCAACACCGTCGAGGGAAAAGGTGATTTGCGGACCGAAATAGCCGCCAAAATGGATTCTCTTTTTTCAAAAGGGGCCGTAGCCAACGTCTATTTTACAGAATTTGTAATAGAGTGAGAAGATAATGAATGAGCGTAAGGAGGAGAAATTAGACGGGGAGATATCTGAAGCGGATCAGAGGGTAAAAAACGAGGGAAAAGACCAAAACGATACCGCCGAACTGGAAGAAAAACCAGCGCCTGATGAGGGTGATAACCTCATAGAACACAATGAAACCGATGAAGATTTGTACGAAAACGAATACCTTGAGGATGGTGAGAATGTCAAAGGGAAGAAAGGGAAATATATCGTAATTGGCGTACTGCTCGTTGTTGTCGCGGCTACCGGCTTTCTCCTGTGGTTCATGAACGACCGAAATCGGAGCGTCGCAGGCGGCTCATCTCCAAGTCAACAGAGCGAACCCATCAATATCAACGAGAGATCGAAGGCTTTAGATGCCTCATTTTTGCCCCAAAAGACCCAGCAGACTGAAACCACGGGTCAGACCAAGATGTTTAAACATACGGCATTTGGGCTGGCTGATAAACTGGAAAAAGCCACCCGGCTCAGGGACACGTTACTCAAAAAGCAGGAGGAAATCCAGGCTCTGAAGCATTATTACCGCAACAGGATCCAAGAGGTAAGAGACGAAATCCTGATCGAAAAACGTGAAAAGGGGATAACCACCTTTCAGCAGGCCCTCAAAAGCAAACGGATAGAGTTAGGGCTTCGGACTATCAGGCGGCGTCACTTATATATCAATAAGCTCAATGGACCGCTTGAGCAGCTTCATGACGGCAGTGAAGAACTACTCTACATTGAACGGTTAGCCGGAATCCAGATTCAGATGGCCCCGGTCGTCAATGGTATCGATATTGCCAAGTTAGGGAAGCGCATGGACATCATCATTGAAAATAAAGCCAGTGAGATCGATAACCTCGCCATAGATACAAAAAAGACCCGTGCTCCAGCTCTCGAAAAGATCTGGAAAAAGATAGTTCAACAGGAAAATTCGAATAAAAAATCAGAAAAACAAAGTCCAAAGGGAAAGAAACCAAAGAAAGAAAAGGCGCATTTTGAACGGCAAGACAAAATGAGTAAGAAATCGGAAAAACAAAGTCCAAAGAAAGAGAAACCAAAGAAAGAAAAGGCACATTCTCAACGGCAAGACAAAATAAATATGGGAATTTGGAAAGAGATCTGTGTTGGCGATCTAAGTCGTAAATATGAACTCACAGAGCTCTCTCTTAATGCGACAAAATGTTTGGCTCAATGGGAAGGCAAAGATCTTTTTCTTAACGGCATCACAGAATTACCTGCCTCGATAGCAGAGCAGTTGTCTCAATGGGAGGGTGAATGGCTCTGCCTCAACCACCTGAGCGAGCTTTCTCCCGAGGCGGCGGAGGGTTTATCCCGGTGGCGAGGGATCAGGCTTTCTCTAAACGGTCTCATCGAGCTTACGCCACAGGCGGCAAAACATCTATCTCAATGGCGGGGAAAGCAGATGGAAGTTGTCGGGCTTGCCAATATCTCTCCGGAGACGAACAAGTATCTGACGGCATGGCAAAAAGCGGGTGGGGAAATAATTTTCAGATGAAAATAAATATCTCCAGCCTTGTCAAAGCTAAGTGCCGTTCCGAGTTTCAGAGGTCTTCTCCGGAAAAAGAAACCTTAAAAGTTAGTGATAACCTTTAAGCAACAAACTTTGAAAGACATAACCCTGAATCCTGGACCAACCACTTTAGGTGTCATGGATATTTTAAAATGTTATAAAATTCTTGAACTTGATCATGAACCCTCAATGGATGAGGCAAGGGAAGCGTATATAGATATGGCCAGGGTCTGGCACCCTGATCGTTTCACAAATAATCCCAGGCTCAGAAAAAAGGCCGAGGAAAAATTGAAAGGGATCAATATCGCCTATGCGGAAATACGGGCGTTGTTGTCCACGGGATCGGAAATCCTCCAGACAAAAAAAGCAAACCGAAGAAAGCAAGGAGCCTCAGAGGCGATCTACAGAAATATTTTGGCAGTCAAAGAGAACGCCCGAAATCTATGTTCCCGTGCCTACTCAATCCTCAGAAAAACTGAGAGGAAAAGAGAAAGATGGGAGGAGTGAGATAAATACATTTGGGATAGGGCACAATATCTAGTTTTTTATCTTGACAAATGTACAATATGTTGTTGATAATTGTTAAGTTAAAGAGAAAGGGCAATAGCTGTTGATCGCTTTATCCATACCAGAGGTTTTTGATGCATGCGGCCTTCTTTTTGGCTCGAAAGTGGAGATCTCTCTGGATTTCTTGAAGTATCTCGAGCCGTCAGGGCTTAGGTCTGCCTACAGGAAGAAAGCCCTCGAAACACACCCTGACCGTGCGAAAGCCCTAGGGAGGGATGAAGCCAAAATGGGTGACCACTTCAGAGAGGTAACCCTGGCGTATGAAAGGCTCATTCCCATTGTTAGAAATAAAGGAGCGGTTCTCCTGCGGGGCCAATCAAGCGTTAAAAGAAATAACAACAAAACCAATGCAAGGCACCAGGCAAGAAGGGATTTTTCAGAACTTTTTTATACCAAGGAAATCCCCAAGCGAGAGCTATTGCTCGGGCAATTTCTCTATTACTCCGGTCTTATTTCCTGGCGCACCCTTATAAGGGCAATAACCTGGCAAAGGCGCCAACGCCCCCTCATCGGGCAAATCGCATTGGATTGGGAAATGATTTCGCATCATGAAATTCAGAGAATTTTGTTGCGGAGGAACCTCAAGGGAAAATTCGGTGAGCGTGCTATCCGTTTAGGCTATTTGTCCCGGTTCCAGCTTATGGCCCTTCTCGGCAAGCAACGTAATCTTCAGCGTCCCATAGGAGAATTCTTCGTGAAAGAAGGGATTCTTCGTTTCCAAGATATGGAGGTAATGACAGAAAAACAGAAAATTCACAACAGGGACGTTTGCGGGAGAAGCATGCGGTAAGGGTTCAGGGTTTCTCGCTTACGGCTTTCTTTCCCTCAAAAAAACTTTCAGATCCCTGCGAATCAACCCGACAGCTTGATTTATCAGGGTTTCAAAGGCTTCCCTGTATCCCCCCTTGGAATGTAGGACTTCTTTCATATTTTCCCGATATCTCTTTCGGCCTTCATCGACCGTGCCCCTCAGTCGATCCATAATATCCTGAGCGTTCATCTTTTTCGGAAGTGTGAATCCCGCCACCAACCTGCTCGATTCTCTCGACACAAACTCCAATTCAAAATCGGATCCTTCGGGGACAATTCGCCCCAATACATCGTGAAACCTTATGGCATTACAGATCTCCTTGGGTATCTTGAATTTCTCCAAGACAACCGCGCCGATTTCCCCGTGGGTAATCCCCAATACTCGCTGTTCCGCTATCCTGCTTACGAGCCCTTCTGAGATTTTTAAGGCATTGATTTCCCTGAATTTCTCTCGAAAGTAGACTGCCAGGACTAGCTTCCCGATATTTTGCAGGATTGACACAGTGTATAGATCTGCAGATTCTTCATAGCCTATGATCTCTCCCAAAACCTTGGAGATGGCCGCACAGAAGTAGGCCTGCGCTTGGAATTTTTCAAAATTGAAATCCTCAAGATCCATACGTTGAACAAAGTGATCCATCAGCGCAGCGGAGGTGAGGATTTTTTTCATCTGGCCATAACCGAGTACCCTCACTGCAAAGCTGATACTCCGAACTTCCCGGCCGTAATAGGCCGAATTTGCCATGGTGAGAAAATTAGCGGCAATATCGGGAGACAGTTTTCCCGCAATCTGCTCAAAGTTGCTATCAGGATTATCCAACAAGGATATCACATCAAAAACGGCAACATCAATTAATGGAAGGCTCCTGATTTTATCCCACATCCCCTCTATCGTGTAAGCGCTTGGCATCGGTTCTTCCCCCGGCTTTTCTTGGTGATTTTAAATTTGAAACTTGAAAGCAGAAAAAGCAGAAAGGTGTAAACACTATCAAATTCCTAATTTCCAGTTCCAAATTTCAAGTCCGTCATCCCCTCCATATCCACTACTTTCAGGACTGTTCGATTTCTCCCCTGGTTCTTCGCCTCATAAAGCGCCTTGTCTGCAACGCCTATGAGTGACTCAGGGGTAATGTCAGCAGACGGAGATACGCAAGAAACCCCCAAACTCAAGGTGATATATGGACTCACTTGAGATCGCATATGTGGAATCTTCAGCCGTTCTATCTCCTGCCGAATATCTTCGGCTAAATGGACAGCCCCTTCAGCCTCTGTATTTGGCAGGATCACTATGAACTCTTCTCCGCCATAACGGGCCACGAAATCCCCGGGGCGTTGACAATTGGTGCCAATCGTATCAGCGACGGCGCGTAAACAATCATCACCTGTTTGATGCCCATAGGTATCATTATAAAGCTTGAAATAATCGATATCGCAAAATATCAACGATAGCGGCGCCCGATCACGGCTCAGCCGTTGCCATTCTTCATTTAAGGCCTCATCAAATCGCCGGCGATTGGCCACCTGGGTCAAATCATCCAATACTGAGAGACGCTGGAGTTCCCGGTTCGCTTTTTCCAGGGCCACTTCTGCCTGCCTGCGAGAGGTTATGTCCTTAAATTCCGCCACCATTCCCATCAGTTCCCCATCAAGCCCAAAAAAAGAGGTCGCCGTCAACAGAAAAGATATTCTTGACCCCCCTTGGTCTCTCTTTTCTATATCGCATTCAAAAAAACCGTCACCGTTCATGATCCGGGTCAACGGACAGTCAGGACTACCACACAGGGAAGTAGGAAAAACATCATAGCATTTCAAACCGCGCACCTTACCCCTGCCTTTACCTGCAAGGCCAGAAAGTGTGCGATTCATTCGAAGGATTTCAAATTGACTGTCAATCACCCATATCCCGCTGGTCGATCTGTCAAATATCTGGTCAAGCTCCAGATTGGCAGTCTCGGCTTTGATGGACATTAGATTTGCTTTCTCCATGGCCAATTCGAGTGCTCTGTTGCCCTCCTTGAGTTTATTTAACAAGCGCCTTTCCCTCTTGATTCGCTCCATCTTTGCTTTCAATTCTTCCAGTTTGAAAGGTTTAATCATGTAATCAGTGGCGCCGGCATTGATGATGTTTGTATAGGTGTAGTCAGAAGCATAACCGGTCATTATCATGAAATCGAGGTCGGAAAAGGATTGTTTTGCCTCCTTCATAAACTCGATGCCACCCATTCCGGGCATCTTGATGTCTGAGATGACTAAGGTTATAGGGTTCTCTGTGAGGGTGCTTAAAGCCTCATGGGCATTTGACGCGATGTAACAGAAGTCGCCATTTTCTTCCAGGAAATCCGTCAGGACTTCCCTGATTGCCGCTTCATCATCAACGATCAGAATATGTTCCGATTGTGTTTTCAGACGCGATTCCATTTTACTCAGTCCCATGTCTATTACACCATAATTCCTCAATATTGACATTGATCAACCGCGCCTGATCCATGCACTTCGCTCAAGCATAGACTGCTGCTGTCGCATCACATAGCCGCGAACCGCTTCTGCCTGCTGCTGGGAATCATCGGTTTGGTCCCATTCAAAGTCGATGCCGTAACAAATACTTTTACTCTTGAGGTTTCGGTTCCGGACAATCCCCAGCATCCTCAACCGAGCGTCGCATCCGGGAAGCTGAAATGACAAGGTCAACCGATCAAGCGGCTCGAGCGTCCCGCCGACTTCGGGGTCCAAATCCACGGTAATGCCGTCTCCTGTAATGCCTATTCCCATTCCGGTCACTGAAATGTCAGCCAGACGACCTGAACTACCTGTCTCGCCCCACGTCAACTCTATCTCAATTTTTTCGCGAGCGCCAGGCACAACCCGGAATGCCCGTCGCCGATTGAAACGGCTAAACGATCCCGGACCCAATGCCGCCTCAACGTCGACCACGTCCGCGAACCGAAATTGGCAAACCCTACGCCCCTCAACAGCGCGCGACTCAAAAATAATTGCATCCATAATTAATTCTTTCGATCGGTTATCCGTCGAGAATTTGAACCTCACCCTCCGGCTGAGATAGAGATGACTTTCCTCCGGAAAAGATAGGCTCCCCCCTTCCCTGTCTATATACTCGATGTCGCATGGCAGAAGCTCATCACCGGCTAAAATGATACTCAGCCGCACGTCTCCTACCGGTTCCCGCCTGCTCTCATCGCCCTTATTTCTTTTTCCCGTAAACCATTTGAGCATTAAACCTTACACCTCTTTAAATCGGGATGCTGTCCGCCCATGCCACCGCATCCATATAGCATTCAGGCGTCTTTTCCTCATTGAGCCCGGCCTTCGCGGCCAATGAAGCAACCTTCGCCCAATCTCCAGTTTCGTAACACGACACCAGGGTCAAATAATCTGCCAGTTCCCCTCCCCCCCCTGTGAGGGCTTTTTTGATGCTTTCCGACAGGGGCAAATTTTCCATGATATTGCCCATTTCATCGTCCAAAATAGCGTCGATGAAGGAGAAAAGTCCAAGGGTGAAAAGTTCCGAGCCGTCCTTGCCGATTGCCTCCTTGCCCAGATTCTCACAGAGCCTGGCCCGGATCAAGGATGCTCGGATCAATTCATCAGGTTTTCCGGAAACCATCTGCGCCATGGCGATGAGGGAAATAAAGCGCCTGACCTCCTTCATCCCTAACAAAACAAGCGTCTGCTTGACGGATTTGACCCTTTTAAACATTCCGAAATATGCGGAATTGATATAGCGCATTAATTTGTAATTGATAGAAAGATCGCGTGAAACGAATTTTTCCAGCTCCGTGATCCTGAAATCCTCTCTGTTTGCCTCGGACATTATATTCAGGAGGGTGATTTTGGACGGGGAAATATCTCTGCGCTTAAGGATTTCCGGTTTGCTGAAAAAATATCCCTGAAAATACTCAAACCCCATATTCAGGGCCTGCTGGAACTCTTCGTGGGTTTCGATCTTTTCAGCCAGCAGCTTGACCCGATATCCCGCCAACTCTATGATGGCTGCTTCTATCTCTTTGATAGAACTCGCCCTGAAATCGAACTTTACAATCCGCGCTAAGGAAAGCAATGGCTTCATCTCAGGCTTATAAACAAAGTCGTCCAAAACAAAATTATACCCCTGCTTGGCCATTTCCCGGCAGGCAGTGACAACTGCCGCACTGGGTTCCATGTCCTCAAGGATTTCCACCATAAGGGTTTTCTTTGGGAACATAGTGGGTATTTTTTCCGTAATCATTTTCTCGGTGAAGTTAACAAATGCTTTCCTGCCCCCGGTAATTCGTTCAATACCATTTGACAAAAAACTAGAGGACAATACCCTCGAAGTAGCCGCATCACCATCCACATCGGGGAAAGCATTTACCATCCCATCCCGAAAAAGAAGTTCATACCCATATATCCTTTTCCTCTTGTTGAAGATGGGTTGCCTGGCAACATAAACATCCATAATTATTCTTTATTTCAATCCTTATACCGCGATACCCGACACCTACGAATCTGCACCCTCAACTTTAGCCCAACTGCCCATCCTCCCGCTGTTGCCAGACTTGCAGGTTGCGCTGAAGTTGCATTGCAGTATTATAGCTGATCTTTGACAACTTTATTGCCTTATAAGAAAACAGAATAGCAAGGCAAGAGAGGACCACTGACAATAGTCTGAGTACAAGTTTGGCCAACTCTTTAAATTCCTGAGTATCAGCCAGGCTCTTTTGAGGGTGTGATACCCGCGGTTCTTGCTTTAATGGGTTCTGAACAACGGAAACGCTCGTCCGGGGAGGCGTATCAACCCGCTTGCTGATCACGGGAGTTATCGCAGGCGGGGGAGATGTGACCACCACCATTTTAGGCCCAGGAGATTTGCTCACAGCCATTTCAGGCGCAGGAGGTTTGGCTCGGGAGACGGCATGCGTCTGTTCCTTCATCACGAGATTTGTCGCCGGTGCAGGAGATGTGCTCACTTCTTTAGTGGCAGGTTTGGATCGGGAGGTGACACGTGTCTGTTCTTTTACGGCATTGACCTTTTCCGATAAAGTATCCCTCACGACTTTCTTGTCGCTTGGAAGACTCTTCTGGGGAGCCATACGCCCCTGGTCTTTGACCACACGAATTTCCGTCGATATGGAAGCTTTTTTCAACTCCTTTTCCTCTTTATTCGGCAAACGGTCTTTACCCGTTGATGCATCTAAAGGAATTTTTTCCTGCAACTCCTCTACTGCAATTCCCGCTCTCACCTTTGCTAATGCAGAAGATATGTCCATTTTTTCCGAGGAGATTCTCCGTATGTATCTGCGATATACCCATCCCACACGATATTTTTTTCCCTCAATTTCAAAAATAATTTTGTACCATAGCTTTTGCTCATCGTTTATGGTAATTCTTTGTCCCTTGTCGAGCCAGCCTATAGCCTGGCTGTCAAGTTCGGGAGATTTTCTGACATTCAGAACTGTAGTCGCTTTGCCCTCCCACGGTTCAAAAGCATCTCCAGCTTCCGGCCAACAAAACCCTGTAAACAAGATAACAAAAAAGAGAATTTTTGTCATCAGTTTGCTCCTTTTGCTCATAGGTCCCCCCCATTTTCATTGGCAAGTTTTCTCATTTCTCGAGGGAGATGGGCTACCTCAATTATTCTATCTGCTCCGATGTCAACGGCTCCTTTGATGATATTTTCCAATTGCCTTACATTTCCCGGCCAGTGGTGTTCCAGAAAGATATCCATGACTTCCGGGCATATGGACAGCACTTTTTCGCCCGCAGCATTGTAATATATGGCCAGAAAATGGTTTGCCAGCAGACAGATGTCTTCCCTTCGCTCTCTCAAGGGGGGCAGCTTAATGGAAAATAGATCTAAACGGTAAAAGAGATCTTCTCTGAAGGCCCCATTCTTTGCAAATCGATCCGGGTCTTTTTCGGTGGCAGCTATTATCCTGACGCTTGTCTCCGGTCCTCCGTCAGTGCCGTTAAGGGGTTCATCCTGTTGCTGGAAAGCCTGGAGCAGCTTAGTCTGCAAAGAGGGTGGGATTTCTGCAATCTCATCTAAAAAGATCGTCCCCCCCTTGGCTGCATCAAACAAATCAGTAACGTGTTCGAAAAACTCACTTTCAGGGGACCCTTCCACAATGGCGCTGCAATTAACCGGAACAAAGGGCCCATCTGCACGATCACTCTTCTTGTGAATGGCCCTGGCTACCAGTTCTTTTCCAGATCCCCTTTCTCCCTGTATCAGAACACTGGGACTCCTCCGCCCAATTCTTTCAATTATTTCATAAGTTTCTTGCATTTTTGGGCTAATCCCTATCAACCCCTCATATCTGTTTCTTTGTTTCAGATTTTTCTTGAGAAAAATATTCTCATCTTTCAATTTCTTTTCTGCCATAATTTTGTCGCATAGCATCTTCAATTGGGCCAACTTTATGGGCTTCTGAATGTAATCGTAGCCACCGAATTTCATGGCCGTAATAGCCGATTCTATGCTTCCATATCCGGTTACAATAATCACTTCGGTTTGAGGCCGGTGTTCCTTAATGGCTGCCAGAAGTTCAAGCCCATCAAACTCAGGCATCTTCAGATCGGTAAAGACAACATCAAAGCGCTTATCTTCTTTCACCAATCCAAGGGCCTTTAGGCCATCGTCCGAAAGGGTCACTTTGAATCCCTCTTGAGATAGATATTGACCTACGGTATCGAGTATCTCAACTTCGTCATCAACAAATAGTATCTCGAATTCTTCCACGTATATTCTTCCCTCACGTCATTTTCCCGGTTGCAATTGTTTTCATTTGCAAAAGAAGTCCTTGGCAAATCTCAATTATCGCCAATTTATTGACACCCATCATAATCCATGAACCATTCTTAGACTTCCAGAAAAGGGTTTTGGGTGCGTTATCAGCGATCAGAGCAAAACCTCTTTTTGAAACTTCATGCGTTGCACATACTGTGCCAGCAAGTTTATCATATAAAACGTGAGAAAAATTCACGTTTGTATGATACCTTATTTTTGATCGGCCACGGGTCGACCTCAGCATTAGACAGCATACGCGGGCTGGGAAAGCTATAACCAGATTCAATATCTATGGACATCCAGCAATACTATGAAGTTTTGGAGCTTGATCCTGAGGCTCCGTCAGAAGACGTATTTCAGGCTTATAAAGATCTGGCAAATGTCTGGCACCCGGACCGTTTCTCAAAAATTCCACGCCTGAGAGCAAAGGCCGAGAAGAAATTAAAGGAAATCAATGAGGCTTACGAGAAACTCCAATCTTACTTGTCGAATCTGGAGCAATTGAAGCGTGAAAAAGCTGCCCAAATCGGCGCCTATGGTCATGCTATCTCACGTGACATTGCAGATGAAAAAACAAAAAAAGCATCCCGGAATCTTTCCCGAAAATATCCACTGGCACGCTGTTTGGCAAGATTCATTGATTATCTCCTGTTCGGACTTCTAATGGGATGCCTGAATGTTTACGCTATCCTCTTAAGGCTTGACATTCCAGCGCCGCTTTTCCCTATAATCTCAACATTCGCTTGGGTTTTTGTAGAAGCAACCCTGTTATGCGCCCTCGGAACCAGCCCCGGAAAATGGCTCTTAAAGACCACGATAATCGACAAGTCTTTGAAGAGGCCCGGCTATTTTGGCGCTCTCAGACGAAGCCTTTCAGTATGGTGCAACGGTATGGGTACCGGAATCTTTTTTATCGCTCCCGTAACAATGGCCATTTCTTATCAGAGATTCAGAAAAGAGGGATATGCGCCATGGGACCGTGAGGGGAAGTTTTCTCTCATACATAGGAAGGTGAGCGGCCGAAGGTTCTTCTTTGCCTTTCTGCTTTTTGTCACCTTTTCTCTCTTAAACACTTATGAGATTCATAACCAAATAGATTTTATGTCGGTGAACATGATGGCGTCAAAAAGTCTTGATGGAAAGGCGGCACAGAAGGGAGAAACAGCATCTGTGGCGCAAGAGCCAGCAGCTCAAAAGCGCCAAGAACAGGCGACGGACGATTATGTAGATGCTCAATATAGATTAGGGAAAGCTTGCTACGAACTGAGCCGTTATAAAGAGGCAATCGAAGCGCTAAAGCAGGTAGTACGGATCAGACCGGGCTTTGCAGAAGCCCAATACGGGCTTGGGGTTTCCTACGCGAACATCCGCCATTATAGTGAGGCCACAAAAGCGCTGGTGCAGGCCATACAACTCAAACCCCATTATGCAGAAGCTCACCATATCCTGGGCTTTGTATACTTAAATATCGGGAATAAAAAAGCCGCACTCACGCAGCATCAGATTCTCAAAGGCCTTGACAAAGATCTTGCGAACGAACTGCTCGCCTATATCGACATACCCGCCCCGGCTAAGGGGATAGCGCCCAAGAAAAAACCCTTGGGCTTCTAACTTGATCATTCGTTAACTCGTTAGATGGATGATGGGTGTTTATCCCCCCAACCAACCCATCATCAAATCGTATAGTCGCCCCTGTTGAACTTGACTGCCTCAAGTGAAGAAGTGATCATTGCCTCATTCAGGATATCCTTAAGCCCATCTCCGTCGGGCAGGGAATTAAGGGCAGATGCCAAGCCTTCTTTTTCCGTCTGCATCTCACTGACCAATGGGGAAATATCCTCTAAGCTGACTTCAGGGTTCTGCAGCTTTTCCTGGTAGTTATCGAGGGTATCCAGGAATTTTTCAGTTCGCTCGATTATGGGATCTTCATTAAAAGAAGGCGGTGTATCGAACTGTATTCCTGATATACTTTCCACCATTGCTGTTTTCCGGGTCCCCGTATCCGTTTGTGACGTCTCTGCGATAGTCTCATCAAGGATTGCCCCGAATTCTTTGCTTACAGGCTCCTGGCTTTTATCGCTTTTCTTGGGGTAACCGGCCTTTAAGATCTCATAATTGGAATGTACTTCCATCTTCTTAACCTCCCTTCAAGTGAAGTTCCATAAATGATCTTATGGACAACGGCCCCTGCAACTGCAAAATAGATCGGATAAATGAGCCTGGAGCCACTTGACTTGAAACTCATGCAAAAAACGTGCAACATCTCGGGAATTGATGATTTTAAATTAGATTTAAATTAATTGTGTCCATTCATTTATTTCAATAGCAGACATCATAAGTTTCCGATTCATAAAGACACAATTTAAAAAAAGACCAATGCTAACAATGGGTTGATCGAATGCGAACTGTAGTACGCCACACGGGGAACCCGCCCTTTGACACCGAGATGGCGGAAAAAGCAATCTATGGATAGCAATCAATTGGCGTGATCTCGTCACAACTTGCGGCAAAGGATACGGGAAGAAAGTGGGAAAAAAATGCCGCTTCGAACAACCGAACTGGCATGAATTGTATCCCGGTTTCGGCACTAAAATTCCAAATTACAATATTCAAATTGTTTATCAGATGTTTCGTCCTCATTTCAGCAGTTTTGAATGCAGAACGTTGGGCCTAAAAAAAATCAAAGCGCACCCTTTGCATCTTCTATGGAAAGATCAATCGTGACTTCACTGGTTTCTGAAAAACCTTTCAGCTCCTCGCTTAATGCTGCGGTACCAACAATTCGAATGCCGATACTTGCTTTCTGACAGGTTTGAATCACCATTATAATCAGTCGAATCAATGTAACATTAGCCCCCCCCACCTTGGCTATATTCAGGATAAATTTCTTGAGCCCTGAATTTACCATCTCCTCAACCTTAGACTTAAAATGCCGCTCAATTTCCAGACAGGTCGGTCTATTAAGCTTCTGTGGCAAGGCCAGGACCTGAACATCTTCTACAGTGGAAAAATATTTCTTGGATGTATCTTCGTCCTCTTTCTGCTTAGACTCTAAAGTTACAACTTTTGTTACCCTTTCGATCAACTGCTCACCCTTAAAGGGCTTAACCATATAATCTTTGACCCCCATCTTAAGGATCTGGATCACGTTTTCCTTCCCGGATTCAGCCGTCAGCATAATTACGGGAATCTCCTTCAAGGCCGGGTCCTTTTTTAGTTCTGCCAACATCTCAGGGCCCGCCATTACCGGCATGGTAATGTCGAGAACAATCAAGTCCGGCTTTTCCCTGGAAGCAGTTTCCAGACCTTCCTTTCCATTTTCCGCCTCTATGATTTCACAATCATAGGTCTTGAAGGCTTTTTTCACAATCATTCGGATCGTCTTACTGTCATCAACCGCTAATATTTTTAAGGACATAGCCATCCTCCTGATGGCGAAAAACAAGACTCTCATGTCTTTCCCAACCCTTGATTTCCGTTTTGAAGTCACTCCCTGTTATAATAGAGGGGATGGACAGCTCACAGTCTAAGCCCCCATCACACAAGCGGGACTTCAGGTCGCCTCCGACCATATTGCTCAATTCCCCGATCACATCATGGACATCCTCATCCCCTTCGATCTCATCCAGCTCCATCCCGAGCATGGCAGCGGTGATACTCCGGGCAAAGGCATCATTTACCTGAATGCTGACGCTTCCAACCGCTTTTCCCGCAAAACCGACTGATCCGACAATCCGTTCACCTTGAACATCTGCCTGCACGCCCCCATCTGTCAGTTCTATATCCATGGAAATCATCGTATCAAACACCTCGTTCATTGCCCCGGAAATGAAGCCTCTTAAATCCACTGCATTGATATCAGACATATTAACATTTCTCCTTAGTATGTTTTGAGTTCATCCGGGACTGATTTCCACTCCACCTTGTCATAAACATCCGAAAGCCCCAACGTCACGCCAATAGAAGGCAAGATAATATCGGAGCCAATACCCTCGGCCTCTGAAAATAGCCATCGGCCATCTTCCTGCCGCACGTATTGCTCGATGCGAGGTGGAGTCTGGGTCACCAGTAGATACTCCACAAGGGTCTCTAAAGCCCGGTACAATCCAAATTTTTTTCCACGATCATAAACCTCTGTGGATTCCGACAAAACTTCAATAATCAGCAAGGGATTCAACAACGTATCACGATGCCCGTCAAGGAAATGTTCTTCTTCACACACGACCATCACATCGGGATAAGTGTACAAACCGCCTTTTCTCACCTTGAGTCTCATATCATTGGAATAGACACGGCAGGGGCCATTTTTCAATTGCAACCCCAAATTGATAACCAGGTTTGTAACAATCAAATTATGCTCTCGATTTGCGCCAGCCATCGCAAACATTTCACCACCCAGATACTCACTTTTCTCTTCTGCCTGACGTTCAATGGCCAAGTATTTTTCTTCGGTGAGTTTTGTTGACGGATGTGCGGTAGTCATAGGTTCCTCCACATGTCCCGGGTTGAGCGACTCAGCGGTTCCCGCTTAGAGCGGGATTCAGAGTTGAAATGGGAAGCCCCCCCTGCAAGCTTGCCCCGATTAAAAAATTTAATCCTGTTTTTGAAAATTTTGATGACCGATTCAGACGGAGCTGCATAACCCTTAAAAGTCTTGAGTGCCCGTTTGGAGCCATCCGCCTTTTGTTTCAATCGCTCCATTCACCCCGCCGTCATCTGATCACAATGTTTTCATTTATTGAAATAGAGACCTATCCCCCATTTCATACTCTTCCCCTGTGGGTAAAAAACCGCTTCAGTAGGATCATAGTAAAGGATGTTGGCCGATACCAAATTATGCAGCATCTCCTCAAGTTTTACATAAGGCAAATCACATTGACCTTTCAAATCGGGTCTGCTCCAAACCGCACGATCAGCGAATACTTCTAACACAGTTTCCTTCTCCAAGCTAAACCCGATATAATCTTCAATAATTCCTCTCATCAATTTTTTATATTCACCAAGCACAACGTCCAGGTCCTCGCCAAAAAGATCGGTAAGGATCTTTTGTATTTCCCACATACTTCCGCCAACAACTTCCCATATCTTCTCAATGTCACCCCCGGTAAGGCGATAGTCTGTGATCCTGCTGTACCGTTCCAGATTTTCTAACCATTCGTACACGTCTTCTTTAGACAGATAATCCACTTTAAAAAATGATGACGTCTTTTTCAAACGACTATCCTTATATACAGTATCAATGAAATAGCCATCAGAAGATGAAATCATCACATGGGCCAAGTGGCTCTCTTTGGTCATCGCTACAAAAAAATTAAATAGTGCTGTTATCAGCTCTCGTTGACCATTCATATAAATGTGATCAAGGGCCTGTAGTTCGTCTATTATAATAACCGGTTTGATGTTTTTGTTATTCAATTTCTGCAATTCCCGTTTCATAACAGAAAACGGATCAATTTCACCTGCATCCAGCCCCTTCAGAACCTCAACCTTCACCTTAAATACCTTCAAATCATATTCTCTGATTTCCTTCACATCCTCTTTGCTTTGACCATAGTCAATACCAAAAAACACCCTTAAGAAATCTTTGTAATCGACAATCAGGATCTCCCTCAGATTTACAAGCTTTACATCCACTTTTTGTTCCCGTTGGATTCCGTCAAAAAACCTATAGAGCAGGGTAGTTTTTCCCGATGACTTCGGCCCGTGCAAAAAAAGGATCTCATTTGGTTTTTTATCAATAATATCTGCAAGATACGCCAGTTCTTTCTCTCTATTGATAAACGCAACATCCTGTTTGTATTTCATGTCAGATTACCCCTCTCAGAGTGTCTGAAAATTTAAGTCATTTGGCTCAAGTTGTGAAACATGCACATATTCAGAAATATGATGAGGCTTTACTCCAATTTTCTCTGCCAATTCAGCCTGAGTCAGTCTCTCACGATCCCTGGCACTCTGGAGGACACTTCCAAAATGGCCCTCAGACCCTTTCGAAAAGCAGATTCAGAATGCAGGCCCCATCTTGCCCCAAGAGCACCTATGGTAGCATCGTGTTTTTTGTCAAGTTTCTGGATCGATACAAGTATTTCATTGATAACACACTGGTTTTCTTCCCATTTCTTATCCTGAGCATCCCATTTCTTATCTCGGGCTTCACGGTCCCTCTTTAACTCGTCCATGATCCGGTCAAAACGACTTTCGGTCTCCCTTTTGCTCGGATAGCTTTCACGTGTCACATTCAATATGAAGT
>Ga0233431_1003446_pt1 | contig 18934 bp, 17 predicted proteins | sample SI_118_April2016_FD_179867 | JGI IMG/M metagenome (GOLD analysis project Ga0233431, IMG submission 179867) | Seawater microbial communities from Saanich Inlet, British Columbia, Canada - SI_118_April2016_200_MG | ecosystem: Environmental > Aquatic > Marine > Inlet | place: Canada: British... | reverse complement strand
TTCGACTCAGACCGAACTCTTCACAGAGCTTGGGCTCCGTCGGAATCTTTGAGCCCGGGGGATATTCACCTGTGCTGATTCTTTCACGAAGCGTCTGGGCCAGCTTGTGATAAAGCGGCGAGGCATCCTCAGGATTGTTGAATATCTTTTTGGCCATAAGGTCTCATGGGAAATGGATCAGCAAATACATACTATCGTTATAATGAATTTGATCGGCTAAATAGATCCTATCGTTATAATGAATTTTATCAAGAACATTTATTATTTTTTTATTAAAATAATTATTACCGTATTGTAATTATGTAATTTATTTCAATTAAATTGGCAAGATACCTACGCATTTCAAATCTTAATTCCAACAAATTTTTTATCGAGCAGGATGAACTCCGCTGACATAAATTAAATCGATGTCGAATTTTTCCGGTTGTACTTCCTCAAAACTCCATCAAAGTCATAATTTCAACCAGTTACTCATCACAAATCCCATTTGATTATCTCAGAAAAAACCGATACATTTCCTGCTTCAAACATAAAATTTGTCACGGAGCGTTCAAAAAATGTATGTGCGTCCAGCTAAGGCTGGCATGTTTTGCAGGAGTCAGTCCTGCCGGGGTAAAAGTCAGAAAGGCGGGGTCATCTCTCCTCTGCTGAGCAATATCTATCTTAACGAGGTAGATAAAATACTGGAAAAAGCAAAAGAGGTTACTCGTCGAGGCAAATACACGTATATTGAATATGCTCGTTTTGCCGATGATCTAGTGATCTTGGTATTGAGTGTTCCGAGTGAATGAACTTGTTCTGTGATGGCTCGTTTTGAAAGTTTATTGTCGAATCTCTTTGATTCCATCAAGAAGTAACTTGCTACCCAGGGTTCCAAATGCTATCCCAAATACAATTTCGAACACTCGTGATGTTCTGAAATATATCCTCTGTGCTCTGCGAGAAGAAAACAACAAGCCGTAAGCACCATAAATAACAAGAGCAGTTTGGAGCAACCGCCAGCGAATCGGAAAGGGTGTGCGGTCCATGTCCAACGAGCCAACAAGCAATACGACCGGTTAAGCAATCGGACCTCGGGGTTGACTGGGTAATATTATCGGATTATAATTATAAAAATAATCTGATAATAATGGGGTGAATTATGAAAACAAAAGATTACCTGTCAGCAACGACTCTTTCAAAAAAGACAGCTGCAACATTGGAAAGCCTGGAAAAAGGCGAATCTGAAAAGCTGATTATATTAAAGAATAATGCGCCCAAAGCAGTGCTTTTATCTATGGAGTATTATGAAGCTCTGGAGGAAGAGATGGAGGATTTACGGTTAACTGCCCTTGCTTTAGCGCGTTTGCAGACATTTGATGTTAAAGAAGCGATTTCCCATGACGCTATGATGGAGAGATTTGGAAGATGATATGGGAGATCATTTATCATAGAGAGGTTGTCAGCGATTTAGAAAGCATCGGCCCTTCTAATGCCCGTCGAATCCTGAAGGCTATAGATTCTAAACTTACAACGAATCCAATAGATTTTGGAAAACCACTTTCCGGCAACTTGGCGGATTTTCGGAAACTACGGGTTGGGGATTTCAGAATAGTGTATCAAACACAGCAAACCGAGGTTATTGTATACGTTCTGGCTGTCGGGCCACGCCGTGATAAGGAAATCTATAAAGCGGCCTTAAAAAGAATCTAAGATTTTCAGGCTGTGACTCAAGATGATTTGTAAGCTTCATGAAGGACTGGGAATTCCGGCAGAATCTCTGATTAAGCCACCACAAGCACACAATTTTAATCAAACCTGAGAGATCAAAAGCACAATTCAAGCAACCTTTTCGTCAATCGAGTGACAAATCGGCCCGCTAGACCCTGGATTTAATAAATCTAGGCCACTTCCACCATTTGTCCCCTATTTGCGGTTAAATCAGTCGTCATAACTGCAATTTATCCCAGTAAATTCAAATATTTCAAAATCTTTCCTGAGATTTGCCTCAGAGGGGCACCGACGGCATGATACTCCGAGAATACCACCCGGTTTTCGTCGGTGGGATTATTCATCGACCGGTACAGCGATTGACCCGGTAAGGACTTCTCCTCCGGAGCCGCAGCACAATCCACACTCTCCAGAATGGTCGGGTAAAAATCGACCATCGACACCGGTGTCTCACAGATGCTATTCCCGGGGATATCCGCTCCGGCCATGATCAGGGGAATACTGGTGCTGTCATCGTAAAGCAGGCATTTACCCCATTGCCCACGCGAGCCGATCATATCCCCGTGGTCGCTGGTATAAATCACACGGGTATTGTCGGCATATCCCGCTTCTGCCAGTGCTTCGAGCATCCGGCCAATGTTGTGATCCAGAAAACTGCACAGGCCGAAGTAAGCTGCAGTTGCCACACGGCGCTCCTCTTCGGAATTTCGGTCCATACCGGGAAACACCTGCATAAACCGCTCAACCCACGGGTGCCTGATATAACCATTTTCGGGATGGGCGTGGGCTTTCTGAATATCTGTCAGTGGATACATCTTGAAGAATTCCTCGGGGATAATATAGGGAAAATGGGGCGCAACCAGCCCCGCATAAAGTACCCACGGCCGGCTGTCAGACGATTGACTCCTTTTTTTCAGCCATTCGCAGGTCTGCCTGCCGGGTGACAGCCAGATCGTACCTGTTGTAGTCGGAGGTTCCGGCACCGGAATATCCCACCATCCTTTCGGCCCCCTCCCGAGCCGGCAATGGCTCCCGCACCGACCCCCAGACCTGACCAATACCGTCCTTGATGTGCATGGGGATTGTTTGCCGGTCGAAACCAGTGTCATCGGTCTCGTTGCTGAAATGCAACTTGCCGATGCTCTCCATCGGAATTCCTTCCCGGCGTAACTTGTGTCCCCAACCCGGTACAGCTCCATCATACCCCATGGCGTTGTCCCAATAGCCGTCCTGGTGGACATACCTTCCGGTCATAAGACTTGCGCGGGCCGGGACGCAGATCGGACAGCTGGTATACGCCGATGTAAATCGGGTTCCCCGTGCAGCCAGGGCATCGAGATTCGGTGTCTTGACCATCTCATGGCCGGCGCATCCCATCAGCTTCGGGTGATGCTGATCAGACATAATGATTAATAAATTTTGTGCGTCCATACTGTATCACCGTTTAATGATCAACAAATTTTGTGCGTCCATACTGTATCACCGTCTTTCGAGAACTGAGACCAGTTGGAAGCTATCACAGGGAAAATAGGTAAAGGCGACCAGCAGCGGTCTGCCTGACTCAATGCAGTATATGCTTTTCTTTACCAGCACCGGACTTCCAACCGGAATATCCATTTCCTCAGCTATTTTTTGATCAGCCGCCGCCGCATAAATAAACTGTTTGGCCGACTTGATCGGCTCCCGCGAAATCTTCTCTACCTCCAAAAACAATAATTGACTTTCTATCGGTTTGATGAAAGCCGCTCACGGAGCACTTGATGAAGGACTGCATTCAACCCCCAATAAGGAAATAAACTCTACTCAGGGGTCAGGTATCACTGGCTGGATACATTTCACTTCTTTTGTTTGATCCTCCATTCCATCATCGTAATTCATTATCTCTTTGCCGTTTATTCATCGACCCAACCGCGGGCTCACTATCAGGAAAATGGCCAGGATTTGGGCTGACTTTTGGGTCCCTAATTAAGGTGGACTAATTCTAATATCAGGTTTACACTTGAGTAGATATCTGATAGATTTTCTGTTATGAAAAAACAATCACAAAAGAGATTCAAGTCTAATAAATACCAGAAAGTTATCAACGAACGCTTCTATGTTGCAGAAAGAAATGGAGGTGGTCTTGTAAAATCTGAGGCTTGGAAAGACTCAAAAGGAAAAATTGTAAAATATAGCCTGGCATATATAAATCCACTAGTATTTTCAGGAGATGATGGTCGAGTTTTAGGATATGATAATACTCATCAATACCATCATCGGCATTTTATGGGAGAGATAACACCAGTTGATGATTTCATAAGCTACTACGATTTGGTTAAACGATTTGAAGAAGAGATCAAGGGGTTCATAAAATGGGAATAGAAATCAAAAGCGGAAGTCTCGTCGACTTTTTTACTTCGGCGAAAGATACGGCGAAAGAGATCGACGAAGGGAAGAAAATCACAAAAAAAAATACAATCTGGATTGAGCCGAACGACCTTTCGAATCTACTTAAACCTGAAAGAACTAGATTGATTAGAATGCTGAGAAGAAAGAAAAAAATTAAGTTTAGTGATCTGAAAGACGAAATGAAGCGAACTGCTACAAGTTTGAACTATGACCTCAAGTTACTGGCAAAATACGAATTAGTTCGCACTTATAATGAACCTAACCCTGGTCACGGAATACATAAGGTGGTTGAACCATTGTTTGGAAACCATAAGATCGAATTCAGAGCGGAGATATAGCAGAATCTAGGTAGACAAGGTGTCAAATCTCCGAAACATCCACCATCATTACCCTTTTCAAGCATATCGAGCGCCACTTATAGGCCATCCCAGTTATGAAGGTTTCCCGGCGCATGTAATTGCCATCCGAGTTCTTCAAGAAGCCAGTTGGACTTTGCATTATTCCTTAGCTGAGATGTGCAAACCCAATTTGACTCTTCATCTGCACCACCACGGGATACGGGAATAATATGATCCACTGTAAGTAAGAATGGTGAAAATCAATCGGGTTTCCAGGATCATGATCGCTGTCCCCTTTAGAGGGTTCAGGCGGAATAGATTTAAAGAAGAGGGGACCGGTACTTGTTTGAGAAACTCTCCAAAATTCATCAGCTCTGTTGATCGCACACTCACGTTCGTTACTTTCCTCAAAGCCCCGGATAGGGTAATACGAAACATACGGACAAACCGGTCGTGAATAATTTCAAGAGTTGGAATGCGTCCTCTGAGGGGTGAATTTTCCTTGGTTTCTGCTTCCATGATCTCTCCTTTATTAAGTTTAAGCCGGGATCTAGCACATTATTAAAGGAATTTATTCACTGAGATAGGTTTGCCCGCTCCTTTACAAAGCTTATTTCCCTATCATAAATTTTATAGCCTTATCCAGCTTGGCTCCGTAGGGAGGATACATCACAGCATTTGATGCCCACCAACGGGATTTGAAAACTGCTTTGGGGTGTGAAAAATTTTGAAATCCCTCAAAACCGTGATGTCTTCCCATTCCACTATTGCCAATACCACCAAACGGCAAAGAGGCCTGTTGGGCATGGCTGGCAATGGAATTAATACAGGCTCCACCAGAAATAGTTTTTTTCAGGAGATCATCTGCCTGGATTTGATCTTTGGTGTAAAAATATAGTGCCAGTGGGCGTTCATGGATATTTATATATTCTTTGACTTCATCCATTGTACGGTAGGTTTTGATTGGGAGGATCGGTCCAAATATCTCGTTTTTCATTACCTCCATCTCATCGCTTGGATTGAGAATCAAAGTGAATGGAATTTTGCGGTCATCTTGATTGATCGTCTCGCTTTCATCTGGAAGCACTTTGATTTCGGCTCCTTTGTCTTTTGCATCATCTATGTATGAAACCAGCCGATCCAAGCTTCTCTCATTTATTAATCCGGTACTCTGGGGGTTATTGGTATAGGACGCAAACATGTCCCTCATTATTTCCCGAGTTAGGTTCACAAATGATTCTAGTTGAGCCTCCGGAACAAAGACATAATCGGGTGTAATGCACATTTGTCCATTTTTAACAAATTTCGCTGCCAGAATATCCGATACCGTGGTCCGATTCAAACTGTCTTCAGAAATGATAATCGGACACTTCCCCCCCAATTCCAATGTTACGGGGGTAAGATTTTCACTAGCAGCCCGCATGACCATTTTACCAACAGCTGGCCCTCCCGTGTACATCAGGTGGTCCCAAGGCATACTGGCAAACTCCTGGGCCAGTTCTACTCCACCGGTAACTACAGCCACCTGGTCCGAATCGAAAGATTGACCAACTATCTCTTTGACCAGTTCCGCACTGGACGGTGCACTCTCCGATGGTTTTACAATAGTCCGGTTTCCTGCTGCTAGAATGTCTGCCAATGGCCCCAGGGAAATGTCGATGGGAAAATTCCAGGGCGGCATGTTGCCCACAACTCCGACAGGCTGGTACATCACGTAACATTTACTCAAGCCAAAAAACAACCGATTAATGGACCTCGTTTGCGGCCTCATCCATTTTTTCAATTGCGATTGTGCAAATCGTGCCCTGGCGATTGGGCCCAAAAGTTCACAAATGGCGGTCATTTGCGGTGGATGGGTACAAAAATCCTCAATCAGAGCCTCTTCAGCCTTTTTTCGAGATGCTTTCACCATGGATTCAAGGGTTTTTAATGACTCAATTCGCTCTTTATATGAAGGATACATGTTTTTTTGAAACGCCTCTTTCTGTCTTTTAAACAGTTCATGAAGCTCCTCTTTTGATGTAACGTTTGGCAAATCTTTTTTTGGTGGATGAGCTTTTTCTGATTTTGTATTCATGCGTACCTCCGATCTTCAATTTATTGTTCAATATGTGAAGTAGCAAACTTGTTGCGATCTTTAAAAATCCATCTTGGTAGATATGCAAACCACTAAAGCCCTTGGTGGCAAGTAATACGGGGCAGATCAATTTTCGGCGGGCAATCAGTAGCCCTTTTCTCAAAAGCTTATAAATTCATTTACATGAGTTTATTTGAAAATGCAACCTTCAAGCATGTTTTAAAGGCTTTATTGGTTGATTTATTCTATGTATCGCAATTAGGAGGAATTAGAAGATTTATTTAGAAGAAAGATTTCCGTTTGCCATACAATTCCTGCATATTGTCTTTTTGGAATAGAGAGTATGAGATGGAGTAGAAAAGAGTAATTTCAATCCCAAGTGTGTGAACCTGCTAGCTTGCCAGTACGGTTGTGTCGATGATTTACTCCTGTTTATCTCAGGGTGTGTTAAGTTTGCTGTTGTTATTACAGCATTATTTTACAAAGATGGGCATTTGGGGGGAGCGGGGAAAGACATCGAACCCTTACCTTGCAAACCCAACAATAACGCAGGACGTTTTCCAGAGTATTACCTATTTTAACTCCGAGAAGAGTGGTGGAGGTGTGGGAGAGATGATTTTTTATCCAGTCATGTTACCAAAAAGTGCTTTCATAATTAAAGGCGAGACACCAGTTATGGTTATTAACCTGCTAATACTCCTCCGGCTTTTTAGGATTTCAAAATGGAATTCCATTCAGCTACCTGTTCTCTATTTTGTTCTAATAACTCTGCATAATCACCTTCAATAGTGATCCTTTTCATTACATCTCCTTGGGAAATAATACTAACAATTTTAAAATCTTTTCCACTAGCTACCTCTCCAAATACTGTATGTTTATTATCTAGGTGGGGAACTCGTTTTTTAGTAATAAAAAATTGACTTCCATTAGTATCCGGGCCGGAATTCGCCATGGAAAGAATCCCCGTTTTGTCATGCTTCAATTCAGGTAGAAACTCATCTGCAAATCTATAACCTGGACTGCCGGTTCCATTTCCCTTTGGACAGCCACCTTGAATCATAAAATTCGATATTACTCGATGAAAAGTCAATCCATCATAAAATCCTTGCAGTGATAAATTTACAAAATTACTCACTGCTGAAGGGGTCTTATCAGCGAACAATCTTAGGCGAATATTCCCTTTGGTGGTTTCGATAGTAGCAAAAATTTCATAGGTTGTACTCATTGATTTTCTCACTTAATTGAGTGCCGCATTCCCCACAGAACTTAAACTGGGGCGGATTAATAAAACCACAGGATGGGCATAAGACTTCAAGCTTACTCCCACATTCCCCACAGAATTTCATTCCATCAGGGACTTCAGATTGACATTTCGGGCATTTCATTTTATTGCCTCCATAACCTTCTCCAACTGCTCCAGGCCACACTTCAGATCCATCTCTTCGAACAATAACCAGTCATTCTCCAAATAATCTTCTAAAAATCCTGAATTCAATTATAAAAATTCTCACACGTTAATTATTCAAAGTTCAATGTATAGGCAATCTCATGAAGCGAGTTTTTCATGGCATCGTCATACTTCAATTTCACTGAACGAAGCGCAATTCCGGCATTGCTGCAGAGTATATTTGCCCTGCCGAACCGTGTATAAGTGTCATCAGCCAGTTGTGACATCTGGTCCCTGTTGCTGACATCAACGATCTTGCTCATCACGTCGACACCCATCTTTTCGATTTCTTTGTGCACTTTTTCCAGTGTTTCAGGAATGACGTCAACAATCACTACCTTCATCTCTTCCTGAGCAAATGCAAGTGCCAAAGCTCTCCCGATACCGCTACCCGCTCCGGTTACCACTGCAACTTTGTCTTTAAAATCTTTGATCATCTCACCTCCTTGATATTTTAGATTCAATGCCGTTCGGCCAATTCCTTCTCGTATCTTTCCACCCAACCGTCAGCATCGCACTCCTTCATGAATCCAATCGCTTTGTGAAGGTGTTCTTGAGCTTTTTGGAGGTCGCCTTCGTTTTTGTGAAGCCTGTGTAATGTTTCATTCATTCGACCAAGATAATAATTCATTTCCATTTCTTGAAAAAGGACTTCTGCTTTTTGGAGGTATTTAAGTGCACCATCTTTTCGGCCAGCGTCGGTGTAGAAATCCCCCAATTCATTATAACCGATGGCATACTGCGATTTGCATTTCAATTCTTCCAGGGTTTTAATCCCACTGAGTATATATTCTTCAGCTTTATCAAACTGGGAAATATCCTTCTTTAATAACGCACGACCAAACACAATTTTGGCTTTACTTTTAAAAACCGATGAATCAGCTTTTACTTCCAACGCTTTTTCTGCGTGTAACAAAGTATTTGAGAGATCTCCTTCGTCAAGATAGAACGTAGACAACAAACTGTTATCGAAAAGTATTGAAATGGGATCTTTTTCATTGCTCCTCTTTTCGGCGCTTTTTTTAATCAGCTCTACTGCTCTTTTAGGATCTCCCAGAAGATGACTCGCCCAACCTAAAACTCTCCATGTCTCTGCCAGTAGGCGTTTATCCTTTCTTTCTTCTGAATACTTAATACTTTTTAAATAGTGATCTTCAGCTAGTTTACCATATCCTTTTAACACAAGAAATCCACCATAATGTAGTTCAGCCATAGATTTTCCAAATTGGTGATTGTCACGGATGGCTGTTTGTAGACCTTTTTCACAATAGCATTTTGCTTCTTGGAAGTTACCAAATAAGGATAAAATTACACCGTAACGGCCACACATATCAATATAGTGTGCTGTGACGCCCTCAGGCCATTTATTAGTTTTCTCTAGTAATTCGAGAGTGATCTTAATTGTCTCACCAGCCTTCAAATATTCACCTAAGCCAAAATAAGCCATCGATAGAATGTTTGCTGCATATGCTATGGAATCAGCAGCTCCGGAATCCAACGCCTCAAGAAAAGACTTATTAGCATGTTCTACTCCTTGTGAAGGCACTCCAGTCATTGTATAATATAAGCTGATATTGTTGGAGAACCCTGTTATGCTTTGTTCATCTCCCAAGTCTTGGGCCAGTTTTTTTCCTTCCTGAAAAATCTTCAGAGATCCATCTGTAAACCCCAAATTCAGGTAGGGATTAAACATCGTAAAATAAGTAAATATTTTAGCTCTTTTTGTTTCATCGGTTTCAGGTTGTCTCTCTATGATTCCTAGGGTTTGTTTGCAAATATCTAGTACTTCGGTATGTGCATATTTTTTATCAGCTTTTTCAGCAGACAACAGCATATATTGAAGGGCTTTCTCATAATTTTCAGTCTTGGAATAGTGATAAGCCAGCATTTCATAATATTCATGCAAACGCTCCGGGTACAACTCCTCTATACCCTGACCGATTCTTCCGTGAATCTCCTTTCGTCTTGCCATGAGAAGGCTGTTGTAGGCTACTTCTTGGATCAGGGCGTGTTTGAAAATATATTCCAGTTCGGGGAATAACTGTTTTTCATAGATAAATTCCAGTCCCTGGAGATTGAGCAGGCTGGATTTGAGTTCCTCATGCATATCGGTGATGGTATGCAAGATCCTAAAGGTAAAATCCCGGCCGACCACAGAGGCCACCTGCATAGTGCGTTTGAGATTTTCTTCCAACCGGTCCATCCTGGCAGCAATAATACCCTGTACAGTATCGGGCACTTGAATATCAAATAGGCTTCCTTTGATCACATACTTCTGGTCCTGTTTTTCTATGGTCCCGTTTTCAAGCAGAGAGTGGGTGACTTCTTCCATAAATAGCGGATTTCCGGCTGCCCTGCATAAGATGAGGTCTTTAAGTTCCGGAGCAACTTCGCCCTCCTTCAACATGGCGTCAACCAGTTCGACTGCGGAATTGGGATTCAGCTGATCCAGTCCGATTTTGGAATAAAATGACTTGCTGCCCCAATGATGGATGTATTCAGGACGGTAGAGCAGCAGCATCAAAATATGTGTCCCAGCCAGCCTACCGATCAGATAATCCAGGAATTCCTGGGAAGTGTTGTCCATCCAGTGAAGATCCTCGATGATCAGCACAAGGGGTCTGTTTTGACTTTCCCGAATAAAAAGATCCCTCAAAGCCTCGAAGGTTTTCTCCTTTTTAATTTTGGGATCGAGTTGGGAGTATTCTTCATCTTCTGTTTTGACGGAAAGTAGTTCACAAAAGGGTGGGATAACAGTCTTCAGATTATCATCGAGGGACAGGGTATTGTCTCTTATTTTATTCTTGAGCTGGACCTCACGGTCGCCTTCCTTGATGCCATAGTAGGATCTGATGATATCCAACAGCGGCAGGTATGCCATGGAACCACCAAAATGCAGGCATTGTCCCTGGAGTAGGGTGAATTGATCATGGGGAAGTCGACCGATAAATTCTAAAAGTAGTCTCGATTTCCCGACCCCGGCTTCACCAACGATTCCGATTACCTGACCCGCACCCGATTTAACTTTTTCATAGGAATCGTTAAGGACGGCCATTGGTTCCTTTCTTCCCACGAACCGAGTAAGTCCTCTTGCCACCGAAGCACCGATGCGGGTTTCAACTTCCCCTGCCTTGATCAGTTCCCAGGCTTCTTGTTTTTCTGCTTTACCCTTTACTTCCAATTTTCCAAGGGACCCGAATTCAAAGAAATCTGCAGCAAGTCGGTGGGTATGGGCGGATACAAACACTAAACCAGGACCAGCCAGACTTTCCATACGGGCGGCCAGATTTACTGTATCACCCTGGGCGGTGTAGTCCATTCTCAGATCATCACCAATGGAACCCACGATCACGTGTCCAGAATTTAGGCCGATCCGCATCTTAAATTCAGACCCGAATTCGTTTTTGATCTTTTCTCCATATGTTACCATTTCCTTCTGAATTGCCAAAGATGCATGACACGCCCGCTGAGCATGTTCCTCATGTGCGACCGGAGCACCGAAGATGGCCATCACTCCGTCACCAGTGAATTGATTGACGGTTCCCTCAAAACGGTGGATCTCATCCATCAGAATCTTGAAGGTCCCATCCATGATCTGGTGCACCTCTTCAGGATCGAGTTTTTCTGACATGGCTGTAAAATCGGCTACATCAGCGAACAATATTGTGACGAGTTTTCTTTCCCCCTCGATTCCGCCACGGGAAGTAAGAATTTTATCGGCCAGAAATCCCGGGGTGTATGAGGCCGGTTCCGAATAATCTATGGGAGGCTTTGCGTGTTTTGCTAGATCGTGTCCGCATTCCCCACAGAACTTATATTGAGGTGGATTTGCAAAACCACATGTTGGGCACACACTTTCCAGTTTACTGCCACATTCCCCACAGAACTTCATTCCGTCAAGGACTTCAGATTGACATTTCGGGCACTCCACGATGTCCTCCTTTCTTATGTCTAACGCAATTCCGGAACTTTCTACATTTCGCTGACTGATTAGATTCGGACACTTTTCCGCAAGATGGTACAATGGGGTTATCTTTTTGAAATCATGTTACAACCCGACTATCACAATTGCCAGGATTTGTCTAGAATTACTGAGGAAATACTGGTAGGAGCTCCTAAAACCGAGAGACTGCGTAATTTAGAAAGCACCAACGGGAAAGATGGTGGAGGTGAACTTGATCTCCACCATACCCTTCAATCCCAACATTGGCGTAGGAGGTTTTTCCCCTGTTCATTTTGAAATCAATGCTTTAGAGTCCAAAACTATACTACTTCCAGAAATTGCCAACAGAGACAGTTATAGTGTTGAGGAAATATGAATACAGAAAGCTATCTCAGTTCAGAAAACAGTTTTACTTTTACAAACCTGCCAATCGTTAACAAGCGGGTATTTCGCATGGGAGTTGCTGGAAATTATGGAATAAAATCAGATAGTATCCTTTGGGCGGCGGATCAGGGTGTCAATTATTGGCTTTGGGGAGCCAGCTTTGGAAAAGTCACCGCAGGGATCAAAGAGGTGATTCAGAAAGATCGGGATGCGCATGTGGTTGCGATGCTTGGATGGGGCTATTTTGGCTGGCAAATCAGACGAAGCGTGGAACGAGCATTGAGGCAATTGAACACTGAGTTTCTGGATTGTTTCAAATTAGGGTGGTTAGGACGGACGTCCACTTATCGTGATAGTACCATTGAAACATTATTGCAGCTCAAACAGGAAGGAAAGATCAAGTCTATTGGTATCAGCATTCATAATCGTAAGAGAGCGGGACGACTGGCGATGGATTCTGAAATCGATCTGTTCATGATACGCTATAATGCCAAGCACCCTGGTGCTGAACAGGATATATTTCCTCATCTGCAGGAACGAAACCCGGCTATTGTCAGTTATACCGCAATGGCCTGGGGTCAGTTAATCAAACCGCTAAAAAACGCTGAAATGTCTCCCTGGCCAGGTCCAGAGAAAGCAGACGTCCCACCGAGTACATGATCAACAATTCAGACAGTAGATTCTTCCGGCTCTTCAATTACTGTGGATTGTTCATGATCATTGTCGCTTCCGGACTCTTCATAAAATTCAATCTCACCGTCATCAATTCCCTCCTTGATATCGGTATCTTTGGCTTCGGAAGGTTTTTCTGTAGGCTGGTCACTCGATTGATAAATTTCACCAGTTTCTATCTTATCAAACAGGTGAAACTCGATAGCCTGTTGAGCAGTCAACCACCGATCGGTTGCCGGCATCAATTCTTTTTTGATCTTAGCATCAGACAAACCGGTACATGCCTTGTAGTGATCATGGAGTCTTTTTCCCAGGTTTTGTACTTCGACGGCCGTTGCATGCATGGATGATTCGTTCCCGCGCATCCCCCAACTAAATTGATGAGATAAGACAGAAGTGTTTGGAAAAATCGATCTGTGCCCTGGGCTCCCAGACATGGAAATTAACAGGCCGGCACTTTTCACTTTGCCCATGGCAACTGTATGAATTGGAATAGCAGAAGTATTGGCCACATCGATAAAGGAGAATGCAGCTTCAACGGATCCACCATTGGATGCCACAATAACCTTGATTTCCTTCAAACGATCTTCAGGTTTCAGTGTATTCTGCTTCATGATCTCTTGGATGATCGGAAAAACGCTTTCATCTGATATATCCTGATTCAAAAAGAAGATACCCTTTTCAGCAAGTGACGGATTTGGTCTCGAAATCATAGGTCGAGGAGGCATAAAGATGTTCTCCTCAATTATGGTACCACCGAATACTAAAACAGCATCTTCGATATTTACACCTTCTTCTACCAGATATTCAGTAAACAACGTGGCGTCTTCTGGATGAATAGGGTTTTCTTCAATCTGTTCGGCAAGAATGTCTTGCTCCGGTTCGGATTTGAATAGGTTAAGAAAATTATCAATGATGGGATCAATATCAACCCCTTCCTGAATCACACCATTTTTCAGCATGAATGCTTTCAGGGGCTCTTTGAGCATAGATATGGCTATGGATTCATCATTCCCAGCATCGACCAGTTCGTCATAGATCTGTTGCAGAATATCAGCTGCATTGGATTCGTTCAGTTCCAAGGTACCGGCAACCAATCTATCGAACGTTGGTGTTGCTGCATCAGGCTGTTCGCCTTTAACTTCCGTACCCAATTGAATTAGGTTTTCCCTGATTTTCTTCTGTACTCCGAGTTTATCCCGGACTGACATGGAAACATCTTTTAAGCTCTCCAAACCTTCTCGAATTCCTTTTTGAAGAGCCAGCTTTTCTCTTGGATTCATGATATACCTTTATGCGGGTACTGCTATGCGGGTACCGCGAGTTTGGAAAGTAGTTCGGTGTAGTAATTACTGACTTTTTCAAGGAGATCCGGATCACTGGCTTCAAGTTCTCCCAGAATTTCTTCAAACTTTGCTTCCAGTTCTTTCGGATCAGCATCGAAGTCACCTGACAGGATGGAGTTAGCAGTTGCGACTGCTTCACCACCATTAGGCGGTTTCGGATCACTGGGATCAAGTGTAACTGTTTTCGCCCCATCAGGCCCGTATTCTGTCCCAATAAGCATGTCACTCCCGGGCAAATTATCAATTGCACCGTCTCCAAGATATTCTAAACCAGTCTCCATTGTGGCCTTTTGTTTCTCAAACGCTTCTATTACCCCTAGATTCGATAGGCTTCCGCTTAGTTTTCTGTTTGCCATTTCCAGGAATCCTTGAAAATGTCCCCTTAAAACAGACTTATCTTCTTCTGTTAAATCGATGTTTCCAGCAAGCAGTTCGTTATTGACAAAAGCTGTTGCTGCTTCTTTTCCCCAGGAAGATGTTCCCCAAGGTTTTGATTCTGAACCACCTGGTACCTCTTCTCCGGTTCCATCATCTTCCGGCAATGTTTGCTCATATTGAGCCCAGGCAGACTGCCAATTATCAAAGGATTTCCCAGCAGACATTTCTTTGCCGATCCAATCACGCCACTGCTGGAAGACAGGTTCTTGAGCTACATATCCTTCAATACCAGTTACCCCGGCAAAGGTATCCGCATTTATATTTGTCAGATCCATAATCTGACTGGAATAATCAATGGAGATATCACCGGCAATACCTTCCGCTTCATCGGTTTTATCTGCCAACTGAGCTTCCCGGTCGGATTTTGCCATTGCAATCTGATCATTGAGGTTAGCAATGCTGACCTGCTTCGTCTCAATTTGTGACTGCATCCCATTGACTGCTTTCAAAAGACCGTCATTTTCCAGCTGCTTCATTTTGATCTCGCTGGCCAGTTGTTCATTCTTCAATTCGAGGTCTTCATTGGCGATGCTTTGTGCTTCTAATGCAGCTTTCTTTTCCTGGTTACCTTTTTGCCGGGCAACGAATTTCTCACTGTTCTTTTCCAGGATTTGCATCATCCGCTTTGAGAATTTCTGGGTTGTCAGTCCTTCCCGTTGTGCGAACAAATGGGTAACATCCCGGCCGTTCAGAGAATGAGCGTAGGATACCAACACATCATCCTTGTCAAAATTCCTGGCATCACCGTGAGGAGAATGGAACAGAATCTTGACCGACTGGCCATCCGAAAAGTTAAACTGAGCTGCAACAAAGGCAAACAGTTTGTTTTTCCTGGGCTTCAGCTCTTCTGGCTTCGTATCGCTGACCAGTGTAATATCGGAGCTGCGAAGCGCTTCTGACATCTTCTTTCCGAGATTTTGGATCCCTTTTTTCAACGCCGTATAGCTGTTAAAGGAAACGGCCTCTTGTATGAGGTTGAACGAAGTTGTGCCCGGGTTGTAATGCTCATCAAACTCATGCAGGGAGATCACTTCATAAAGCAGGTCCTCTGCTTCCTGAGTCTGAACCAATGACCCTAAAGCTTTATACAGCTCTTGGTCCGTAAATCCGTCTGAGGAAGCAACGGGAAGTTCCCCAATCAATATTCTTATCTTTTCCATGTTTAAGCCGCTTGGAGGGTTGCGAGTTCTTGCTGGAGGGACGCTTCTGTATCAGTTAACCCTGCCAGTTTCTTTTCCAGCTGGGAGTGTTTGGCAGTCAGAGACTTGTTATCTGCTTTCTCTTCTTTGATTTGTGCCTGTGAGATTCCGAGCAAATTTGTAAGCTCTTCCTGCCTGGCCATAACAGATTTCAGTTTTGCTGCTGTACTTCTCGGTCCTCTCACCTGGTCCGGTTTTAGATCAGCTGAACTGGCTGCAAGCAATTTCTTACGTTCCTGCTCTGTTTTGGTTTTGTCCGGAGCCGATTTGAGGAGAAATTCAACAATCTTTTTCAAAGCCTTGGCAGTATGCTTTTCACTCGCGCTTCCGGCCGAAACGGGGATTTTTTTACCATCCACTTTGGCGATAAAGATAGAGCCCATGGCAGTGTCGATCGACTTTTTCCCCTTTGCCTCAAATGCAAGCAGTATCTCAAGCTTTTGGCCGTTTTCAAACTCGAAAATAGCCTTTTTCGTTGGCATTCCGTCTTTTTTCCTGACTTTATCATCAGCCTTGATATCCGTGACAGTGTACCCTTTCCGCTTAAAAAACTTCGAAAAGACATTCAATCCCTGTGAATTGAATCTGTTGTAAGGAACGATGACCGCTTCTTCAATGATTGAAGGTTGATCTCCCTGTTCCTTGGCTTTTTGCTCCATGTCTTGCCAGACCATATCTAAAATACTCATCGTTGCCTCTTAAATAATTAGAGTTAATAAATTAGAATGCAATACAGAGGATCTTTTTCAACTGATCGCATTGTGTGGTATTCACAGCTTGTGGTGCTCCGTCTGTTGTCCTGGCAGCGATGTCATGCCGGTTATAATTGGCATAGTCCAGCTCGTTGACCACGTTTCCGTTTCTTGTCCATCCATCACAGTTGTACGTTTTGGCACCATCGACCGTCCCAGTCCAGTATCCATCATCAACTATTCCGAGAGTCTGAAAACTGTCGGTACCTTCATCATTAAAAAAACTGTTCCATTGATTTGCAACCAGGTCACCGGAAAGCGAAGTGACTTTTCGAGGGTTGACTGCATCCTGGGTGATTGCATCTTTGAGGTCGCTGTTTGTTGACAACCAGGGTATCACGGTCCCGGTTAAGCTGTTGACTGTAGCTTGAGCTGAGCACCATGTTTGAGCGTTTGCTGCTCCAAAATCACCATCCATTGCTGGCTGGCCCGAGTCATACACAATGATCTGTTGACGATCATCCAGCTTGGTTGTGACTGAATAAACATAACTTGTACCATCGATTGTTACCGATGAGCTGACAGCTGTTCCATAGTTAGTAGATGAAGTTAAAATGAACTTGATTAAATCACCATTGGCCAATGTAAAATTACTGGAAGGTACCCCGTTTTTATATGCGCTACCTGTGACTTGAATAGTCCCACCAGCTGACAGTCCGGAAATGGTCACGGTATTTGACTCGTATGACGTAGATAAATCAGCGTTTAAAACAGGTGTGAATGAGAACGCATCTGGTGTATCATCATCCAGGAAGTTCAGAATCCCATCACCATCCGAATCGATGTACTTCTGATATTCGTTGAGTGATATTCCACCAAAGAAGCTTTCAACGTTGGTCCGGATTTGTTCCAAGTTCACATTCTGAGCATTCGTTTTCAATTCTGCAATAATAGCAGGATCATCTATCGTACCATCTGCTTTTAAATCGTTTGCAAAATTACCGACCAAATCAGATACTTCTCCAGCAGAGTTATCCTGCTGTATGATCGCGGATATAGCTAATAGAATACCGCCTTTTTGATCATCAACACTGATATCAGCCTGATCGAAACTTTCTGTCATTTGAATGAAAATCTTGAATGCTTCTAAAACTTCTTTTTCTGCCTGTAATTTTCCATCCGTAATACTCAATCCACCCTCAATTAGATTTACTGCTCGATCATAACCTAAACTGGTAACCAGGTTAGTTATAATCTTTGTAGAAACTGATAAATCTGAAATCGATCTTAAGATTATTCGTGAGTCTGAAATCAGCCCTGTGTTCTCTACGAAATAAAAGCAGTCGTAAGAGATATCGACAATGGGATTGCTGAACGTATTTCCAAACACAACCGTTCCGAAATTATCTTCAGTTTTTTCAGTATACTGGTCACCAACCGGATTATAATTCGTATCTCTTTCTTGAATTGTTACATTTGAATTAATCCGACATGGACCTTTCTGGCCGTTTGCGTCTGTAATTCTATAGCCTGTTTCAGAAGCGGGAGTACCATCTGTCGTAGTGTCAGTATCCGTTGTCGCGTCTGCCGTTTCTTCAGTTGTGGTATCAGTATCCGTTGTTGCGTCTGTTTCTATGGTTGTTTCCGTGGGTGTATCGTCCCCGCTGCTATCACCATCATCTCCGCATCCAGAAAAACCAAGCAAGCAAAAAAGAACCAGTAAAAAAAGAACTTTTTTCATGATGCCTCCTTGAGTTTGATATTTAGTCAATTGTATCTAAAATTGCTGAACCATCTCCACCCTTACCGCCTAAATTCATAGCAGCACCCCCATCGGCAAAAATATTGGTGCCTACAATCGGCTCATTAGAACCGGTGCCTTTTTCATTGCAAAGCACAAGAGTATTACCGCCGCCAGATGACCCACCATCACCACCGGTAAGAGCGTCACCCCCGATCTTTCCGTTTGCCTCAATACTTGCCGATGTATTTACCGCCAAAATTCCACCAACAAATAACATTAATAACCCACCTGTTCCATCTTCACCTGCATTCCCACGGTTAGTACCACCTGTTCCACCGGGATTACCAGCACCACCACCAGCACCTTTATTATCGTATCCCTCACCATTTCCCCCCGGTCCACCATCAATTGTGGCAGTTTGCCCTGTGGAGTTTGAATTATGACCACCGGCACCACCCCCACCACTACCACCAGAAAAACATGTTCCGTTCTTTCCATCACCAGGATGAGCAAAGCCACTGCCGTAATTATCAGCACCACCACCACCACCGGTTTC
>Ga0233431_1003445_pt1 | contig 18936 bp, 17 predicted proteins | sample SI_118_April2016_FD_179867 | JGI IMG/M metagenome (GOLD analysis project Ga0233431, IMG submission 179867) | Seawater microbial communities from Saanich Inlet, British Columbia, Canada - SI_118_April2016_200_MG | ecosystem: Environmental > Aquatic > Marine > Inlet | place: Canada: British... | reverse complement strand
TCGAGTACTCTGGCGCCTGCGCCGGTTGTGGCGAAACGCCGTACGTCAAGCTAGCCACGCAGATTGCTGGCCCCCGCATGCTCATCGCCAACGCAACGGGTTGCTCATCCATCTATGGTGGATCGGCACCGGCAGTACCGTACACCGTCAACGAAGACGGCCATGGTCCGACATGGGCTAACAGCCTATTTGAAGACAACGCCGAGTACGGCTTTGGAATGAACCTGGCCATCACCGCACGCCGAGCCCGCCTCATCCGCTTGGTTGAAGAAGCAGCCGCTGAAGCCAGCGGAGAGTTGAAGGACGCACTCACGACCTGGCTGTCCATCAAAGACGACGGCGAGAACTCCAAAGAGGCCGGAGACAAGCTAGCCAAACTGCTCGATCCTGCCAAGCATGCCGAAATCCTCGCCATGCGCGATCTCTTCACCAAGAAGTCGGTTTGGATCTTCGGTGGAGACGGCTGGGCATACGACATCGGTTTCGGCGGACTCGACCATGTCGCCGCCATGAACCACGACGTCAATGTTCTGGTCATGGACACCGAGGTTTACTCGAACACAGGCGGTCAGTCGTCAAAGGCGACGCCAACCGGATCGGTCGCCAAGTTTGCGGCATCGGGTAAGAAGACGAAGAAGAAGGATCTCGGACGCATGCTGATGACATACGGCTATGTCTACGTCGCCAGCGTCGCCATGGGCGCCAACAAGAACCAATGCTTGAAGGCGTTCCTCGAAGCCGAGTCCTATCCTGGCCCGTCCGTCATCCTCGCCTACAGCCCCTGCATCAACCAGGGACTGAAGAAGGGCATGGGCAAGACGCAGATGGAAGAGAAGCTCGCCGTAGAATCCGGCTACTGGCCGCTCTACCGCTTCGACCCAAGGGTCGCAGATGAAGGCAAGAACCCCTTCCAGCTCGACTCCAAGGAGCCAACAGGCGACTTCCAGGGGTTCTTGATGGGTGAGGTTCGGTATGCATCGTTGCATCAATCCTTCCCAGAAGAGGCAAAGAAGCTTCACGCACAGCTTGAAGCTGAATATGCCGAGCGCTATCAAACCTACAAGAAAATGGCTGAGTAGTCATCTCAGTTTCGCAGCATGTCGAAGGGGCCACCAAACGGTGGCCCCTTTTCTTCTGGGATTATCATCGCCCAGCCATTCAAGGCCCCTTGGCTCACTAACTAAGAGAGAGGGGCTCTCATGGTTTACCCCTTTCTCTCAAGCTACTCGCATCGGACAATTCGGCGAGTAGCCAGCCTCATAATGGCGAGATGGATTGGAATTGGGTTCATGCGCAGCTAGAGGCAGTTCGCAGAGCTGCATTGTGGAATCGATAGACTGAAGATCGGACCCCCATAGAGTTGGATTCAGAGTAGATCTCTGCCCCCAGAATCCCAGATCTGCTAGGCCTATTGTCTATTCAAGAAAGTTAGCGATCCGATCGAAGAAGCTAGCCTCGTACTCAGCCGGACTGAAGCCGAACCGGTTTTCGAACGCCTCTGCAAAGGTGAGACCTGCTCGGATGTCGAGGAAGACGTTCCTGACATCCTCCAGAGTTCTTCCAAGCCCGTTCTCATCAACAAGATACCTGACGGCCAGCTCGAACATGGGATACAGTCCTTCCCCATAGAGTGCTGAATTCGGGGGATTGAAGTCACTCCAGGTGTGGACTCGGATCGGATTCCCATCCTCGACATAGGGCGCAATCCGGTCGCGGTAGACGCGAAGACTGTACGGGTTGCCAATGTACCTCGCACCGGACACAAATTCAGCCAGTCCTTCATCGAACCAGGTGGGTGTGTACATGATGTCGGTACTCCGATAACCCTCAAGCAGATAGGCAACCACATGCATCATCTCATGCTTCAGCGTCTGCTTGTGACACGACATCTCGCTGCACACGATGCTAGAAACGAGAAACCCGCTGTAGTAAGCCCACCCTCCCCAGATGACAGGACGCGAAAGGTCGACGTAGAGATCGATCTTGTCTCTGCCCAGTGGAAACTCATAGAGCGCAGCATCCTCAATACCCAGTGCTTGCTCGATCTCGGAAAGAACATCTTCAATCGCAGAAGCAACCATGCTCTTGACTACGTCGCTCGCCGAATCGCTATAGACAGTGACGTTCTCGCTCTGATACGGCAACCCGTCGTGGGGCCATGGATAAGGGGTGTATCGGCACCACGAATCCGCACAGCTTGGAGTCGGAGCGGCGTAAGCGATTGCCGGTACCATCGCCAAAACAACGAAGACACCAACAAGTAGACCTAGGTTTGTCGAACCTCCGCCAGAGGCAAAGCGAGCACACTGCCAAGTCACCTTGTGCATGATGGTTCATACCATACAAGATCAGACAGCCCTCGGCCTCGGGTCAATCCTGGGATTTGGGGTCGATTTTGGGGGCAGGATGTGGGGCCAGAGCCTTAGTTTCGAATTTGAACCCGCCAACGGAAACCATTCCTTGGCATCAGATCTTGGTTTCAGGGTCAAGTCTTGCATTCCAACAGCAGCTTCAGGCCCATTCCAGCAGTTCTGTGTGTAGGATCGCAAGACTTGACCCCAAAGATGGCATGTTAAAATGATGAAAACGGCACTTCGCAAGATGCTTTGAGGAACGGCACCATTCGTCAGGTATTACCACGTTCAAGACACGAATGCTCTCGCCGCTGTCTCCCAACGTCATCGTAGCGGAAAGTATCTTGGATTTGAAAGCAGGACTCGACACAGCGAGTACGATTGTTTTCTTCTTGCCCTGCTCTCTTTCCATCCAGTATATTGAGCTTCGTCACGAATGACGCTTCTATACTCATTCATTCGTGATGTGGAGGTTCGTATGAGTAACGAGACACCGTACAGCAACGATGGTAACCACGATCACGAGGACCTGAAGGCAACTGTAAGAGGTATTCTTGAGGAACGCGGCATGCTTAAATCGGATGTTGGAGACGCACAGAAAGCGATCAAACTGATTGCCAATAGTCGGAGTAGATTGCTCGGGTTTTCATGGATTGCGCTGCTCTCGCTTCTTGTTGTTGTTGCAGCGGGAGCCGTCGCTTGGTTCTCCGATCTCGATAACTCATTAATGAACGCCTACTCACCCCTCCTGTTCACCGGCCTGGGAGCCATTCTTGGGGCTGCGCTCTTGGCATCGTTCGGTTCGATTCTCTTCTTCAGGGCCGACGCTCTCAAGCTGACTAGAATCATTGAATCATCCGCCGAATTCGTCGAGCTCCTCGCTTCAGCCTTTCGAGAGGAAGATTGGCCTTCAAGCGAATCGCCGAACTAGATCCGAATGAGCAACTCTCTCATCTATGTCCACGGAATTCGTGTTAGGAAGGCGAAATACGTAGATCTTGCCGATCGACTGTCTGGGCGATTGAAGGAACTGCGTGAGCAAGATTACTTGTGGCACCGCCAAAGGGCTATAAAGGTTGTGCGCTCTCCGGTAGGTTTCGTGCCATCGCTGAATCCATTTCTTGAGAGCTGCAGAATGAAGAACGAACGGAAATACCGTGAGGCTCTCACACAAGCGTTGGAGGAAGTCAGCAATGCTCCGTTGCAGGTGCATGAAACAAATGATGTGGCAATCCTAGCTCACTCCTATGGAACGCTGAACATCGGTCGTATTGCCAATGAGTCTTTGGCGGAACTTCATCCCGGGGGCAGCAATATATCAAGAATTATTCTGATGGGATCAATACTCAAGCGTGAATTCAACTGGACTCGGTGCGGCAACAAGAATACGGGCCTGCAGCATGTCTGGAATATCGCAAAGCCTCTTGATTTCATTGTTGGATTATCTTCGTTCGGGAAGCATTGGTATGGTCGCGATACGGGATACTCCGGGCTTCTCGGTTTCTGCAAGATGAAGATACTCACGAATCATTTCGCAACCCTTTCAGACGCAAGACGACACGGCATTGTGGAAAATGATTTCTATACGATTATGTCAATCCTCAAAAGACGAAGAACGTTCAAGATTCGCTCATGGGAGGACTACAAATCTGATCTACAATACTCATGGGTAGACCGTTGGCGCCTTCGCCGCTTCTTGAGGCAGAATGCAATCTACTATTATGACTAGCTCGGGAGGTCAGACACGTCGAATACGGCTCTTTACAGTTCCCGTCTTCCGGCACTGGATCATCGCCGGGGTCAGACCTTCATTCTTCGGATTCAGCGCCAGTCCTCGGCCCTGAGGTCAAACCTTCCATCTTTCAGCCCGCCCCCGACCACTGAGAGGAAGACAAGAAAAACGCGGTGCACAGAACGTGCACCGCGTATCAATATCTAGAACAAGTGGTTCTAGACTCACCCAACATCAAGAGCCTCGGAGCCAGAACCCTACGCAGAAGGCTCTGCCATCTTGACGAATCCCTTCACCCAATCGGCAACCTTCTGCTGCAGTGCCTGCGGATTCTTGATCGCTTCAGCTGCGACTGCCATCTCTCCCACCACATTGGCTTCCGGAGCCGCGGCCCTCATCGAGGCGAATACCTTCTCTTGGCCACTCGACCCCATCGTGCAGAAGAGCGCAACAGGCGTTGATCCGAAGCTGGTTTGCCCAAGGTAGCTGCGCACAGCGGGTGCCAGGTTCCACCCCCAAACAGGAGATCCGACGAAAACAAGGTCGTAATCGGCCAGAGCCTTACTCGGAGCCTGGATCTCGCTTTTCTGCTTGAACATGCCCCCTCGTCCGGCACTTATGTAGCCCAGCAAACCCTTGCGGCTGACACCAATCTCCACGAGCTCTTCGAGATCAGCGGAAGCGGCCCCAGCGATGAGCTCGGCTACGGCCTTCGTGTTCCCCGAACGCGAGTAGTACACCACCAATGCTTTCATCCCAACCTCCTGTGCAAATCCCCTTCGCTTCGCTCGACTATGCTCCTCAGGACATTGCCAGCATATCATCGACAGATTGCCCTCTGGCAGCAAGGGTTGCGCTGTTCCCCTAAAAAAGCATTCCCTCCTGCGCATTGAGACAACGCAGAAGGGAATGAATAACTCAACCGTGTTCGACCTTCGCCTAATCCTCAGGGTAGTAGTCACACCCTGAGACGCGGCGCTAGCCGTCGCCTCTATGGCTTGGTTGTGTCCACATCTCATCGATCTCGACGACTCGATTGTCCAAACGCGATCTCTCGGCCGCGAAGGCCATTAGGTGTGTCTCCAATGAAACTTCCGGGCCCGACAGCAAGCGGCCTTGGTCTCCATTGCGGACAGCTCCGACGAAAGCGTCCATGATGCCATAGTCCCCGCCACCATGGCCTCCGAGGACGGAATCGTCAGCCGACTCCGTCTGAATCTCCTCCCACTTATCGCTCTGGAAGTCGAAGTGGCGAATGGAAGTGCCGTAACTGACAAGCTGTCCCTTTGTGCCGAAGATTCGTGTCTGCCGGTGATCGGCTTCCGTAAATGCCGTCATCGTCAAGCTGGCTGTTGCGCCGCTCTCGAAGAGCATATTGACCACCTGGTTGTCGACCACATCGTTGTCGCAGGCGTATACGCAGCGGCCATAGGGACCGTTTCGCAGTGCATCCAAGACACTTGCCTCGTTCGGATCCGGGGTCAGGACATCAACCGGCCAGCCCAAGTGCCCTGCGGCCACGCGCGACATGTAGATCTTCCTCGCTGAGTACGGACAAGCGGTTTCATGCGGGCAGTCAAGGCATCGAGCAGTTGCCTCTGCGGGCTTCTGACTGGCTCGGAAATGTTTCAGCGTTCCGAAGGACTGGACAGATGTGCAGCGGCTACCCACGATGTACCGAATCCAATCCAGATCATGGCAGCACTTGGCGAGAATCATTGGGGACGCTTCGTCTTCGCGACGCCAGTTCCCGCGTACAAAGGAGTGCGCCTGGTGCCAGTATCCAACAGGCTCCAGAGACTGCACATTTACGACATCTCCTATGGCCCCAGAATCGATCAGCTCCTTGATCTTCCGGGTGTGCTGTGTGTAGCGGAGCACATGACAGACTGCGAACAATGTGTCCGCGCTGAGAGCAGACACAATTCTGCGGCAATCATCCGCATTGGGAGCCATGGGTTTCTCAAGCAGAATGGCGTAGCCCCTCTCAGCCGCAGCCACGGCAGGCTCAACGTGCATGGCATCTTGCGTGGCGATCACGACGGCATCGGCAAGCCTCGGACGTTCCAAGAGTGCGCGCCAGTCGGTTACGGCATCAGACGGGGGAATCCCATGTGTTTGCATCAGGCGTATGCGCCAAGCATCACGCGGTTCAGCTACAGCGACCACCTTGGCCAGCTCGGGATGAGCAAGCGCGTAGGCAGCATATGTGGTGCCTCTCGAACCTGCGCCGATGATTGCTATTCTGACCGTCTCCGTCTTGTTCAGCCCACCCATAAGTAGTGTGCACCCCTGCTTCCTCGCATCTCCATCTTCGCGAAGCTTGTTCGCCTCATCTGTTGCCTCTTGGCGCCCCTTATGACCTCACATATTGCCATTGAGATCCTCGCATGCGAGGCTACAGCCATGAGGCTTCTCGATCAAGGTACGAGACCTTGTATCAAGCATTTGCCTTCAGGCTCAGCTCTTGCAATGCACCACCACCGTCCTGCCAACCCCACCGCTTCCGCGTAAGACCTTCCAAGACCTGCCCCACACCTCTCACAATGGACTCCAACTACCCACCCTCCCTATAATCCGGGCAGGAGGTTCAACGGATGAAACACAAAGTCACTTCATTGTCTGTTCTCACCGTACTTGTTGCGGGATTGGTCTTGCTTCTCGCAGGTTGCTTTCTTTTCACAGGGGACGTGGATTTCGAGGCCGAGCCGCGTTCAGGGGAACCTCCGCTGGCAGTGACGTTCACCCCGTTGGTACAAGGAGACATCAGTAGCTGGCTGTGGGACTTCGGCGACGGAGCAACCTCTACGGAGCAAAATCCAGAGCATATATACACCAATGAAGGAACCTACTCAGTGAGCCTGACAGTCGAGCCCCGTTGGGGTGGAGCGGCGAGCGCGACCAAAGCTGACTACATCACGGCGACCGGACAGGACTTGGTTGCCCCCCCTGTGTTCATCGCGTACCTCCCTGTAGCCATCACATTCGTCAATGAAACCGTGACTCCTGATCCACTAGCGATCTTCGTCTTCGCCAAGAATGCGACACCCACCTTTGACGAAATGACTGACGGAATTGCGTGGCGCGTGATGCCCGACCTCGGCAAGGGGGCCTCCAGTATGTTTGAGTATCCGCTAGTGAACACCGTTCAGGCGATGTGGGGCGATGTAAACGCGACGAGATCTCTCGTAGCGGACATCGGTAGGCGATACGAGGTTGTAGAAGATGACACCGGCATCGTACTCACCCCTGGAAGCAGCGCGTCTCAGTCGAACGCCATCGAAGTCAGTAACCAGGTGCATGTAGCCGGCGGTATCCTGGCCCAGCTGTTGAAGGACGGGAAGCTGTTGCTGCAAAAGCACATCGTGGGTTATGGTCAGAAAGCCACTTTCGTCTTGGAGCCCAAGCTGTATTGGGGAATCGCTTCGGAGATTCAGGAAGGACAGTTGATCAGCACTGCCGTTCTGCAGACAGGCGCTTTCTTTGAGCAGGACCTCGAAGGCGTCACTGGGGCCACCGTTACCTTGACCGGAAATGTAAAGGACGGCTACCAGTTCGAAGTGGAGAACGATTGACGACTCCTAGCCGTTGATTCCTCGACTGATTGTGCGCGCAAAGGGTCAGATGCTATCCTTCAACGCCACAGCTCCTATCCGATACCTAATCCTCCAAAGAATTCTGAAACTCAGGTGCTTCTGAGGAATCGGCCTGGATGACGCCTGCAGTATCACAACAGAGGCCGGGGTCGGATTTGTGAGTACATCACCCTTTTCAAGATCGGAATCAAACCTCGTACTCAATCCCTCCTCTAGAGGCGTCTAGTCGAATCCTCGTGCGCGATGTATACTACATAGGATCTTTTATGTAAGTACGTCCCGTTCTACGCAACGGAAGACCAAGGGAGGGCCATGAACCGTCTCATGAAGCGTGCTGTGCCTATTGCCGCCATCTTGCTTTCCTTGTTGCTTATCTCCGCCTTTTCCATCTACGAAACTGGCGATAGTGTCTCTTGGCTTAACCAGCATGTTGTCACGCTCGAGGGCTGCGAGGCAGGGCAAGGGTTCAGCGATCTTGCGCCGCTTTCGGCAGCGATCGGCGATGCCCGCATCGTCGGACTAGGCGAGTCGACCCACGGAACGCGCGAACACTTTCAGATGAAGCATCGCTTGGTCGAGTACTTGGTCGAGGAACTCGGCTTCACTTGGTTCATGATCGAGGCGAGTACACCCGAAGCCCATCTGCTAGATGCCTACGTGCTCGGAGCAGAGGGTGACCCAGAGCAACTGATTAGGGGGATGTACTTCTGGACCTGGACCACCGAAGAGGTTCTCGCAATGGTCGAGTGGATGCGGGCGTACAACGCACGCAGTGACGTCAAGGTCCACTTCACTGGCTTCGACATGCAGACGCCGAATGTGGCCGCAGCGCAGGCCATTCGATTCTTGCGTGAAGTCGAATCGCCGCTTACCGATCGAGCAATCGAAGTATATTCAAAAGCCATAGTAGCTGAGGATGATACCACGTTTGCTACGGCCACCTACGCGGTTGCTGCTGACGCGGCCCGCGGCAAGACGATTCGATTCAGCGCCTGGATTCAGACGGAAGACATACACAACGGCTACGCGGGCCTCTGGTGCCGGATCGATGGACGCGAAGGAACGCCTTTCGCGTTCGACAACATGGTCGATCGTGGCCTCAGCGGTACGACAGAGTGGACCGAGTGTGCAATTGAGCTACCCGTCGACGAAGAGGCAGACCACATTGTCTTCGGCTTCTTACTGACTGGCCAGGGCAATGCATGGTTTGACGCTGCCAACCTCACCGTTGACGGCGTACCCCTGGACACGTCCAAACTCGATCTGGAATTCGAGGGGACGGGCATCGCCGGAGCCCACACGAATCTAGGCAGCTACTCATCTCAGATGGATCAATCAGCTGCCTACGAAGGAGCGCAGAGCCTTCGACTCACAGGCGTCGAGCGCATCTCCAATACTCCTTTGGTGTCGGACGTACTCCCTGAGGCTGAGACAATTCTTGCTGACATGGGGGCGGCACGGGAAGTGTGGTTGTCCCTCCACTCAGCCGAAGAAGTTGAACGAGCGTTGCTCAACGCACGGATCGTCGTCCAGTATCTGCGTATGAAGGCCAATTCCATCGAAGGCTCTCGCGATGCAGCAATGGCCGACAACGTCGCATGGCTTGCTGAGCAGTTCCCAGATGAACGACTGGTCCTGTGGGCTCACAACGCCCACATCAGTCGCGCACCAGGCATGATGGGCGCTCACCTCGCGGATCGATTTGGCGATGGCTATCTACCAATCGGTTTCGCGACTGCCTCCGGCAGGTACTACGCGATTGGAGATCAGGGCCAGCGATTACATGACCTCCAACAACCGCCGACAGAGAGCTTCGAGGCGACCTTCGCTGCGGCCACAGCTCCAACGTTCGCCCTCGACCTTCGTCAGGTCGAGTCAGAGGTCGCTGGATCAGCTTGGCTAACGGAGACCAGGCCATTCCGACTAGTCGGCTCCCTCGCAATGGATGAGCAGTTCTTCCCTACGCCACTTCGCGACTACTACGACCTGATTGTGTTTATCGAAGAGACAACGCCCGCAAGGCAGCTCTGATCTGACCCAACGAAATCCCTGGCGGTGCTACGTCTTGCGATACCACATTATCACTCAGCAACGTGGTCATTGAGGTCATCGTTGAGGTCAGCCCAAACAAGGCCAGTTATGCTGTTCCCCTACAGAAGCATTCCCTCCTGCGCATTGAGACAACGCAGAAGGGAATGGATAACTCAACCGTGTTCGACCTTCTCCTAATCCTCGGGGTAGTAGCCACAACCAATATACAAATCCTGGCCAGCTACCTTCATGATGTAGGTCAACTTTCGTGACGGATCATCTTCTCCCGGTTTCGGCCACCAGTACTCGCTCCAGCCTGCGCCCGCATCCGAAGCTACAACTACGAAGTTGGCGAACAGAAGATTGCCCTGCGGGTCCTCATAGTCCGTCAGGTCTTGGCCGACGAGACTCGAGTACGGATGCGCCGTCATGATGACTTCACTCACCAAGCCGGCAAACAGATAAAGGTCGCCATCGATGAATGGGCCATCCGGATTGCCAATCGCTGCCAGTGCAGCATCCTGTCCCTCAACGATCGCCATGATTACGCCGCGTTCCACCACGGCCTTCACTGCAGCCGCCGCCGCAGTATCCTCAGCTACCGCAGTGCCAGCGAACAACGCGACGATCATCGCGATCAGAATGCACGAAACACCTATCGTTCGTTGTCTACTTCCCATACAACCCTCCTTATTCCAGTATCGAACCCGATCGATACGACACCATGTTAGGCTTGCGTCTTTTCTGAAGCAAATCGACTTGACTTCGCGAGTTCGATGGATCTTCCTGAGATCGCCGGGATTCAGGGGAACGCAAGCCGCTAATCAAACGCCGGAGACAACCCTTCATTTTTCGGGTTCCCAGAAGCCCGGATTCGGATCACGCCTCTCACAATGGACTCCAACTACCCTCCCTCCCTATAATCCGGACAGGAGGTTCAACGGATGAAACACAAGGTCACTTCATTGTCTGTTCTCACCGTACTTGTTGCGGGAATGGTCTTGCTTCTCGCAGGTTGCTTTCTCTTTACAGGGGAGGTGGACTTCGAGGCCGAGCCACGTTCAGGGGAACCTCCGCTGGCAGTGACGTTCACTCCGCATATACAGGGCGATATCTCTAGCTGGCTGTGGGATTTCGGAGACGGGACAACCTCTACAGAGCAAAACCCAGTGCACACTTACACCGATGAAGGAACCTACTCCGTAACCCTGACAGTCGAGCCCAGTTTGGGGCAGCCGGCAAGCACGACCAAGACTGACTACATAGCGGCAATCAGACGCGATGCGGTTGCTGCTCCTTTGTTCATCACGTTTGTCAATGAGTCGGGGAATCCTAACCCGCCAACAGTATTCGTATTCGCCAAAAACGCGGCATCACCCTCTGACGAATTGACCGCCGCAATTGCATGGCGAGTGATGTCCGACGTCGGCACAGGGTCATCCAGTGTGCTCATCTATCCACGAACATTCACCGTTCGGGCAAGTGACGCGTGGGGCAACTTCACACCATCTCTCGCAGCGGAAATCGGTAGGCGATACCAAGTGATATTGGATCCCACCGGCATCGTACTTATGCCTAGCAGGATCGCGTCTCAACCGAACGCCATCGAAGTCGTGTCCGCGTTGATTCAAGGCGCCATCGACGTAGCGTTGTATAAGAATGATAAGCTATTCATGCTGGAGACAGCTGTGGTTCCCGCTCAGAAAGCCACGTTCATCGTGGAGCCCAAGCTGTATTGGGGAATCTCGCCGGACATTGAGGAAGGCCAGGTAATTGGCATGGCCGTTCTGCAGACAGCCGTTTTCTTTGAGCAGGATCTCGAAGGCGTCACTGGGGCCACCGTTACCTTGACCGGAAATGTAAAGGACGGCTACCAATTCGTAGTGGAGAACGATTGACGACTCCTAGCCGTTAACTCCTCGACTGATTGTGAGCGCACAAGGGTCAATCTTGTATCTTGCAGTCCTTGTTCTTGGGACAGACCTTTATTACCTCGTCCACCGGAGCTCACCGGCCTCATCTCCTTTCCCGATCCGCGGGATTCGCTCGGCTGGTAGCCATGTTCTCTAATGGCTACACTCTCCAAGAGGAGGTGAAACTATGACCAAAACGTTGACTGGCTATTGCGGACTCGACTGCGGCGAATGCCCTGCCTATGTCGCGTATCGAACAAACGACGATGAACTCCGAGCCAAAATGGCAAAGGAGTGGGGGTCCGCTGACTCCCCCGTGTCGCCAAGCGACATTAACTGCGCCAGCTGCACGTCAGACGGAGTCCGATGGACCTGGTGCCAGCAGTGCGCGGTTCGCATCTGCGCCGCTGAGCGCAACGTGACCACCTGTGCCGTGTGTCCCGACTACGGATGCGAACGGCTCGAAGCCTTCTTCTCAATGGCAGGAGAGGAAGCGCGTCAAAAACTTGAGGCCCTCCGCCCAACAGCGGCAGACGCCTCTCCATCCTAGGGGACCAATCCCCAGAAGGCCGTATTCAACGGCCTTCTAGATTCGTCCAGACCCGACGCTTCCCTCACGCATAAGAACCCTTTCCGATTCGCAGGCCCAGGTTCGGGGTCAAACCTCGCATCTTGCAACACAGTGCAAATGCTACCCCTAAGTATTGAGCGGAAGACAAGAAAAACGCGGTGCACATAACGTGCACCGCGTATCAATAGCTAGAATAAGTGGTTCTAGACTAGCGTAACATCTAGAGCCTGTGGACCTTTGTCGCCTTGTCCCAATTCAAACTCGACGTCTGCGCCTTCCTGCAGCGATTTGAAGCCTTCGCCGCGGATGGAGCTGAAGTGAACGAAAACGTCTTCGCCACCGTCTCGCTCGATGAAACCAAAGCCCTTGTCATCGTTGAACCATTTAACTTTGCCGGATACTCGATCTGCCATAATATATGCCTCCCCTATGCTGGGAACTTAGAAGGACGGAACTTCATCGGAGAGATCTGGCATTAACCGGACTTCCTTGAAGCGCTGTTCAACTGCCGAGCAACACTGCAACTCTAGCGGCAAGCATGACGAAACACAAGGTGCGTCGTCGAAGTCATGATCTTAGCATCCGATGCACTGCAGTTGCTCTTGCGTATTCTACCCCTGCGACTGCTCCCCCGAGATCTACCAATCCTGCGACCAGATCTGCCAGGTTGACGAATCTAGATAGGTGGCGCTCGGGATCACGAAGAACGTGCGGCTGTAATCACCAATGCCAAAGTAGGCATCCGGCAATACGACGTAAAGCGATTCATCTGCTGCCAATGCCGTGAATAGGGAAGCACCATCCGACTCGACCAGATCAAGGAGGAGGGCTTTCCACTCACCATATGAGTCCAACTCATCAGGCAAGAAGGAGCTAAGTGGGCGCATCATGAGTTCGACGTATGCACCCAGCCCGGGAACTGCCAGACACCCATCCATGACAGGTGTTATGGCCTCGCCAAACTCCCGTTCCAACGCGTGAGCGAACTCTCGTGCTCCCTCCAAAACTGAAGCTCTTGGCGCGATGTACTCAAACGCGATATCTGATGGATCGTTATAGGTGAGCACAACCCATAATTCCGGATCGCGAGACCTTATCATCGGGTGGACAACCCCGAGGTGGATAGGAAGGCCGCGAAGAAACGGCATCGCAAGATCTCCGACTCGATCAAAAACCTCCTGAAGATGAGGCTCTATGAAGTTGGAGAAGTTCTCCGGCATGGCTGATGAGGTGAAGATGAATGCGCGATCGGCCATTTGGTATCCAGAGACATGAAACCAGAAAGGGATATTATAAAGCTCTGCCATTGTCTCACTGACGCCCCTCAGAAGGTTTCCTAAGAGGCGGCAGTCCGACACTTCTCCAGCAAGATGCATTGGCGTCTCCGAGACAGCACCTTGCAGAGCCAACACGCTGGCAAGTAGAAACAGACACACCAAACAGATCGTCCTCTTCATCTCCGTACCCCCATCACTTGTCTTCTCCCTTTCATAGCGATCTTGCGTTGTTCGATCATATCACACTTCGTTGAATAATAGCACTCAAGCACACGTAGTGTCACTCGGCGTCGGGCCGACAGGGTTGGAGTGTCACGTTCAGTCGGAGGCTCCTAGAGCAGACCTTGTTCCTTAACGTCTTTAACTCGCGGGGCTTTGGTAGAGGCCTTGTGATCAGCTCACTGCCTGCAGACAGATCAAGTATGCGGTTCTCGATTCATGCGTGCTCCCAAGCTAGGGCTCACCTGAAGAATCCGTGAGTGCTGGGAGAGCATCGTACCTACCCGGCATGACCCCAAACCATAGCGTGTTCCCTTCTCCAAAGGCCTCGACCAGTTCAAGATTCTCGATTGAGATGCCTCCAGGGATACTGCTATCGCTAGCCCAGTAGGTGGCTCGCGCATTCACGCATCCTCGCAACTTGGGAGCTGGCGTTTCATCCCGCCAGTACTGCGTCGCCACAGCTCCGTAGTAGTGCCAGCCGATGAAGGTGCCCTTTTCATACTCAGCATCAGATGGATCGTCCTCATCGGGTGTCGCCAGGAAGAGGGCATCTCCGTTTGGGATCCGAATAAGATCCGAGAGAGGGAAACACACATGCTCGGCAAACCCATATCCTGAGAAAGTTGGCCACAAATCGTGCGAGGACCTTGTTCCATCGGCAAGATGCAGCGTTCGCAAGCGAGCGAAGTTCCCCATAGTTGCTGTGAGAATGCAGGCTGTTAGCCCAACCGATTCGCCAGCAAGTGACGTAGAGAGAGAGACTTCGTAAGGGCGATCGGAACGGAAGTGAACCTGAAGGAGAATATGAGCACCGTTACGAAACGGCTCCACATGGATAGTCACCGTGAGGGTTTCCACATCGCCATCCCGCGCGATCACACCACGAGAGGGCTCAGTAGGTTTGCGCGGATCGTCGTCATCAGCCGTCGAGCTGCTCCACATCAGCAAGCCTTGATCGCCATCCAATTGGCTCTCCTCCAGCTCTGAGAACCCTCTCTGCCAGGTCCCCGAAGGGACAGGCTCTACGGCAATGTAGTTGATCATTCGATCATCACGGTGCCCCAAGTAGGGCGCATAGATACGCAACAGGCCCCGAGGCCCCGGCATGGGCCACAATCCAACTCGAATGCCATCTGCGTGTCCCCAGACAGGCTGTGCCGGGTGCTGCGCGGAGGGTTGGATCCAGATTCCCTGCACTTCAGGTGGCGCCAGATCCTGTGAGGACGCTTGATACGCCAGCAAGACGCATGCAGACAAGGCAATCAACGATGCGTGTATCCAGGACTTGATCATCCGCGCCTCCCGCCCCATTCTATCCGTGAGCCTGTTCCGGCGGAACCGAACGCTCATAACCGATTCCAAAGGCACGGACCCTGCATCAGATTGACGACGAACCGTCCCGGTTAGGTCTGCGCGCCCGGAGTCAGATCACTACTCTCTAGATCCCGTTCAGAGTAGACCTTACAGCGAACATCACTTACTCCAGAACACTTCCTCCCTATTCACTTCTCAGCGTTCTTGGCCTAGGATGGCTTCAAGGAGGGCTTATGCATACTGTACGAATTCGTAGCATTGCGCTTTGTCTATTGGTTTGTCTCTTATTCTTGGGAGGGTGTGTCTATAATCCATGGGGTCAGATCCCCATCATTCCTATGGAACCCGCAAACCTGATCGAGAATGGCGATGCCGAGAATAACGGACTCGGCTGGAACTTCAGCTCCTTTGATGCAACCGTTCACTCGGCAAGCGGCAATCCAGCATTCGCCATCCGCAATGACGCGACCCTCCGGCACACAGTCAATATCGGCAACCCTCTTGGAGCCTATGTCGTGGTCATGGCGATGAGCGCCACTGAAACAATTGGGCCAACTGGGATGGGGATGATCTGGGGTGACTTCATTGACGCCGTTGATCCTCAGCTTGTAGTCGGCGGCCTGTTCTCCAACCAGCTCTACTCGACCGCCACCATTCCAGACCAATGGGTCCCTCTTACCGCCTACATCCCGATCCCCTCAAATGCTGGCCAGATCATGCTCTATATGGCAAACACGGAGATGCCGGGCGTTCCCCACGACGGCGCGTGGACTTGGTTCGACGACGTTGAGCTGTGGATTGTGGAGACGGAGCAGGAGGCCATCGATCTGATCAACGCCTACAAGGCCAGGCATATGCCCTAGATCGTATTCGCTTCGGAGGCGTCCTGCAGAAAGGAGTTCACAGAATTCCGACTACAGTCGTCGCGATTTACAGCGTCTAAAGGGCCAACTCATGTTTGGTTCTTTCCGCTGACTGAACAAACCTGCTCCAGCACCGGCTGTTTGGTATCCTTTCGCTGGCAAGAAGGACAGTATGTCTGGCAGCGGCTGACCGAACCCAAACTGGAGGAAGAGATCATGCTAGACCAGTACCTGAAGCTGGGAAGGAATCTGATTGACGTTTGCTATGTCGAGCGGGATTGCAGTTATGCGGAGGACATAGCCGCGACATTGGCGAAGTCTATCGACACGCTCGTTGCCTATTTCGACATCACTGAGTCGCTTCCGCGCATTCGAGCCATTCTCGCTCCGGATCGAGATGCCTTTGATGTGCTTGTCGCTGATCTACTAGACGTCCAGATCGAAAGACCTTCTGATCCACGCCGAATTGCCCAGCCCCAGAAGACAGACATCGTATTCCTTTCTCCCTCGGCGTATGCAGCGGAATCGGCGTACGACTACGTGCCTGATGATTTCCTGCGGATGGCTCATCACGAACTGGTTCACGTCATCCAGGAGTTGCTTTCTCCGGGAATAGAAGAGTCACCGCTATGGTGGGACGAGGGGTTGGCCGTCTACTTCTCCAATCAATGGATGTTTGGTGGCCAGTTCCGCTTTCGCGAACCGGTCCTGGAGAGCATCCGGGACGGCCAAGCACCCGGCATGTCCGCCATCCAGGCAGATCACTCGCTCGCCTATTCGTTTGGCTGGACGATTGTTCGTTTCATCGACCAAGAGATGGGAACAGACTCGATCACCAAAATCGTCAGGCAAATGAGGGATGGGGACGTATTCTCATTACTGGGTATGGATGCAGGCGTTCTAGAGGAGAGATGGCGTGCGTGGCTTCTGAAAGGAGCCGGATCCCGACTGTAAATCGTCCTCATGCCATGAAACACGCTTTGCTGCTGTCTGATTGGGCCATCGGGAAATGGAGTAAGCTTCCGGTTGCGGAACACTGGAGGCGGAGGTGGAATGACTGACAGCGAGAAAGCGAAGATGATCCGAGGAGACCACTACAATGCATCAGACTCGGTTCTTCGTGCCGATCGACTTCATGCCCGAGAGCTGATACATCGCCTCAACGTGACCGCTCCCCGCGGTCACTTGAGTTCTTACGCCGACATCGTGGCTGAGCTACTGCCCAATGCAACCTGCCCGACCTGGCTCCAACCGCCCTTCTACTGTGATTATGGATACAACCTGTACATCGGGGAGGATGTGTTCATCAACTTCAATTGTGTCTTTCTCGACTGTGCACCCATTACCATTGGTGCCTACTGCCAGTTCGGCCCCGGTGTACAGCTATATACCGCCAGCCATCCGATTTCGGCCAAGTCACGTCGTGCTGCAGTGGAATTCGCCAAACCGATCACGATCGGTGAGGACTGCTGGATTGGCGGGGCCGTTGTCGTTTGTCCCGGCATTGCGATTGGCGATCGTTGCATCATCGGCGCAGGAGCCGTTGTCACCCGAGACATCCCTGATGACGCCGTCGCTGTGGGGAACCCTGCGCGTGTGATTCGCACACTTGGATAGCATGAGATCCTCGCCCACCATCACACTGTGACGCTTCAGGATCCCTCTCGGATTTGCACAGGTGCGATAGCAGGTCGACCACGCCCCGGGAGAAAGGTCTATTCCTCGTCGATGCGCCGTACTCGTCCACTTCCACTCGTACGTCCGCTCAGCTGAGGCGTTCCCTTGTAATAGACATTTCCTGCACCGCTTATGTTGGTCTCCAGGGATTCTTTGGCATGTACCTTGACCTTGCCGGCGCCGCTGATGCGAATCTTGCAGTGCGACGTCTCCAGCTCCTCCAGAAAGAATGAGCCAGTTCCAGATATTCGCAGTTCAGCATTGCGAACGCTTCCCTTGGCCTTAACACTGCCGGCACCACTGAAAGAGGATTGGAATGTCTCTGCAACAATGTTATCCAGAGCCACCTTGGCAATCCCGCTGCTCTTGATCTCGACGCTTTCGGCCTGCAGCCTATCAGACGAGATTTTCCCATTGCCGCTGACGGACACTCGAACGTCCTTAGCTTCAATGCTATCAGTGGCAATTCGCCCTGCACCTGATACGCGAAGACGAAGATCCTTGGCACGAAGATCTCCTGTTTCCAGACTTCCTGCACCACTAATCCCTAGCTCCTCAATGACATCTGCAGTAATCCGGAATTCAATGTCATCTCGCAATCGCATGGGCCGAAGAGGGAATGGGAAGATCCGTTTCTTGAATCCCAAGACAAGAGTGCCGTTCTGGACTCGCGTCTCAATTCGATTCATCCAGCGCTGAGGCGCCCGGACTTCCAAGGATTCAGTGCCGGTCTGTTGCAGACGAACTCGACCAACTCCGCGAAGCGAGACACCGCTAAATCCACTCACGACGCGTTCTTCCGTCACATAGGACCCGGCGCTTTTTGTGATAGCACTCATGTCGTCTCCTTTCACTCAGGGCATGACAGCCCGATAACATAACAGTGTTTTGTTACAATACAGATCGAGGCAGCCAATGTCAAGTGCTGCTTCAGGATCAATTCTGAATCCATCGCGTTCCACAAACATCAACATCGGTGTGCGCAAACCTCGAATTCGTGAGCAGCCTTGGATGTCTTTAGAGTCCCGCTTGCCATAGCAAAACGCTGGAGACATCTGGATGTCTGGAATGCTGCGCAACGGCAAATGAAGGCTGGGGACCGATTGACATCTCTCGATCCCCAGCCTGTTTCATATGCCCTTCGCGATCAAGCGAAGCGAATGATGGAATGGGGATAGTCCACAGTGACTACATACTGCTTCATGATGTCGCGCCCGATGATTCCTGAGACAGACAGACCGGTCTCAGGAGCAAGACTGTTGAAAATATCGAGAACAACGGGTGTCACCTCTTCAACATAGCTCTCGCCAATGTTGAATGAGACAGGTTGTTTGGTGAAGTAGGCATCCATCATTCCGCCCACTCCAGCAGCTTGTATGACCATCC
>Ga0233431_1003433_pt1 | contig 19019 bp, 9 predicted proteins | sample SI_118_April2016_FD_179867 | JGI IMG/M metagenome (GOLD analysis project Ga0233431, IMG submission 179867) | Seawater microbial communities from Saanich Inlet, British Columbia, Canada - SI_118_April2016_200_MG | ecosystem: Environmental > Aquatic > Marine > Inlet | place: Canada: British... | reverse complement strand
GCCAATATTTCTTCTGATTTCTACAGGATCGGTGAGAATATCAATTCCATTAACAAACGCATTGCCAGATGTAGGTAGGGTAAAGCAGGAAATAATTTTCATCGTGGTTGATTTTCCAGCTCCATTCGGACCTAAAAAACCAACTATTTCACCACTTTTTACTTCAAATGAAATGGAGTCGATAGCGCGTTGGCTTCCGTATATTTTAGTTAAACTATCAACTTTAACTGACAAGGTTCTTTCTTTTTGTTTGTAAGGACTGCAAAATTACAATTCACAGGTTTAATTGAACGGTAATATGAACTAATTATTTCTGAAGCCTTTTAATTTCTTAATCATGCCATTGATTGCCATCAACTGTTCAAAAAATCCTTAAACTTTTCAATGGTGAAAACTTTCCAAATGGCCAAAACAATGGATAATACTTCAATTACTGAAGCGGATAATAATAAAACTCCGGCACCTACCCAATGCATAATTTTGAATAAAGATCCTATCATCAAAAACAACACCCCAATCAAATAAATAAGTATAATATGCTTGACCTTCATCTGATACAGCTATATAATTTGGTCTAAATAATTTCCTAAATCTGCATTTGGTTGGATCAATATGCTTGATAATCCGGCTTTATCTCCGGCAAGCACATCTCTTTCGGTATCGCCAATGAAATAACTTTGATCGGGATCAATATGATATTGGGCCATTGCTTTTTCTAGCATCAACGAATCTGGTTTGCGACATAAACATTTTCCAACTTTATCGTGATGGGGACAGTAGTAGAAATCTGTTATTTTTATACCGTAAGTTTGAAAGAATTCACGCAATGTTTTATGAACTTCTTTTACTTCTTTATGGTTATACAGTTTTTTGGCAATTCCCCCCTGATTAGTAATTACAATCAGCAGATATCCTTTTTCCTGTAATATTTGTAAGGATTCCACCATTCCATCATTAATATTTACATGATCTGCCAAGAAGTTGTAGTGCCCTTGTTCCTCGATGATAACGCCATCTCTGTCCAGAAAAACTGCTTTATTAACTTTGTTCATTGATCTTTTTTAATAGCCAGATTATATTCTTGCGAAATTAGCTCAAAAATAATATATATCATTAAGCGTTTAATTGGTAAAGGTATTATTTTTGCACCTTTCAACTATTTTAAAATTAGTAAAACTATTCCATTGACGAAGCCAATTGTAATTATTCCAACCTATAATGAGAAGGAAAACATTTCTGATATTATCAATAAGGTATTTACTTTATCGGTTCCTTTTCATGTACTCATTGTTGATGATGGAAGCCCGGATGGTACGGGGCAAATTGTGAAAGATTTGATGGCCAATTCATACCAGAACAAATTACACATTCTTGAAAGGGAAGGGAAACAAGGTCTTGGAACGGCTTATATTGCTGGATTTCACTGGTGTTTGGAAAGAGGATACGATTACATTTTTGAGATGGATGCCGATTTCTCTCACAATCCTGATGATTTAGTGAGGTTGCATCATGCCTGTGCCAACGAAGGAAATGATTTAGCCGTGGGTTCCCGATATATTTCCGGTGCCAATGTTGTAAACTGGCCTTTGGCTCGTGTTTTATTATCCTATTATGCTTCTCGCTATGTGGGTATCGTTACGGGTATGCCAATTAAAGATACTACAGCTGGTTTTGTTTGCTATTCGGCTGAAGTACTACGAACACTTGAATTGGACAAAATCAAATTTAAGGGTTATGCTTTTCAGATTGAGATGAAGTTTTTGACCTGGAAATATGATTTTAAAATAAAAGAGGTGCCTATTATTTTCACCGACAGAACCCGTGGTGTATCAAAAATGAATAAATCGATTATTAAGGAAGCCTTTTGGGGAGTACTTCAAATGAAATTCAGCTCTTTATTCAGAAAGTTTGATCGAAAATCAAACTAAAACGGTTATCGTATTATCCACAACTTCTACAAAACCTTTATTGGTATTGAAAGTTTCGGTTGAACCATTTTGATCGACAACTTTTATTTCACCAGCTTGAAGCAAAGAAATCAAGGGAGCATGGTCTTTGAGTATTTCAAAATAGCCATCCTTGCCCGGTAATCTAACACTTTGGACTTCACCTGTATATATAACTTTGTCCGGAGATATTATCTCAAGTAACATGCTTTTAAAATTTAAGTATTAATCGTTTTCTGAAAGCATATGTTCACCTTTCTCAATAGCTTCCTCGATTGTTCCAACCAAGTTGAATGCAGATTCTGGATATTTATCAACTTCACCATCCAGTATCATATTAAAGCCTTTGATCGTATCTTCAATGGCTACAAATTTTCCTTCCAAACCGGTAAATTGTGTGGCAACAAAAAATGGTTGAGATAAAAATCTGGAAATTCTTCTGGCACGGTGAACAACTTGTTTGTCATCATCCGAAAGTTCATCAATACCAAGAATTGCAATAATATCCTGTAAATCGTTGTAGCGTTGTAAAATTTCTTTTACGCGTTGTGCGGTATCATAATGCTTGTCACCAATGATTTCGGGTGTTAATATTCTGGAGGTTGAATCCAAAGGATCAACAGCAGGATAAATTCCCAATTCTGAAATCTTACGACTTAATACAGTAGTTGCATCGAGATGTGAAAAAGTAGTGGCAGGAGCAGGGTCAGTTAAATCATCGGCAGGCACATAAACAGCTTCTACAGCGGTGATAGATCCACGTTTGGTAGATGTTATCCTTTCTTGCATTCGGCCCATCTCAGTGGCTAATGTAGGCTGATAACCTACTGCTGATGGCATCCTTCCTAAGAGAGCGGATACTTCAGATCCGGCTTGGGTAAAACGGAAAATATTATCAATAAAAAGCAAGATATCGCGTCCACCGGTTTCTTCGTTTCCATCCCTGAAATATTCTGCAATACTCAAAGCTGATAATGCAACTCTTGCTCTGGCTCCAGGAGGTTCGTTCATTTGACCAAATACCAATGTTGCCTGACTTTGGGTTACTTCTTTTGGATCAACAACACTCAAATCCCAGCCTCCGGCTTCCATACTTTTTACAAAAGCATCTCCGTATTTAATAACACCCGATTCGAGGAATTCTCTTAACAGATCGTTTCCTTCTCGTGTACGCTCTCCAACTCCTGAAAACACAGAAATACCTTCATACATTTTGGCGATATTATTAATCAATTCCATGATTAACACGGTTTTACCAACGCCAGCACCTCCAAATAATCCAATTTTTCCTCCTTTTGAATAAGGCTCTAATAAATCGATTACCTTAATTCCTGTCCATAAAGGCTCTTCAACAGTAGATAATTCTTCAAACTTTGGCGGATCTTGATGAATGGATCGGAATTGATCGGTATCAACTTTACCTAAACCATCAATTTCTTCTCCAACCACATTGAACAATCGACCACGCACATTTTCTCCAATAGGCATTTTAATAGGTTCGCCTGTGTCGACAACATCCATTCCCCTGACTAAACCTTCAGTAGAATCCATGGAAATAGTGCGTACCATGTCTTCGCCTAAATGTTTTTGAACCTCAAGAACCAATTTTTGTCCATCAGTTCTATCAATTACCAATGCAGAGTATATTTCGGGAAGACTGCTGTTCTCACTTGCAAAACTTACGTCAACTACAGGGCCAATAACCTGAACCACCTTGCCTATATTTGTCATTTTCTGTTATTTTTTTACCGTTATTTTGAGAGTACAAAGGTAGCAGATTTCTTCTTATTTGACTTCATTCTAAAGTAATTAATTCAATAATTAAGTGATTAATTGATCAGCAATAATACATAAGTTCCTATTGAATGCAGTAGTATTTGCGTATGCGAAATTTAAACCTGAGTTCGGGATAAGCTTTGCTCACAGTTTCAGGTGATTAGTTCATAGACAACTCCAATTTTCGAAGTACTATCTGGATAATTCCTGCCCGACCTTGTCATTCAGGCGAGGCAAGGAAATTTGAGGAAGTATATGGGCTAATCATCGAAACCCATGAATGGGAAAGCTAATTTACATCATCTTTGAACTTAAAATCACTTGAAATAGCATGCTATAACTTCATGATTATAAGCACTAATCAAACTTGCCAGAATGAATCCGTTCAGGCGGGTGCCCCATTAGTTTTCTGTGAGTTAAATCTTATCCTTAACTCAGGTTTTTAGGCAGCAAGTCAATTCAACTATTCAATGGTATGTGCTAATACCAAATGTAAACGTTTACAGATTAAGCATTCTACAAAAAAAAAGAGCCTCCATAAACTATGGAGGCTCTCTAATCAATTGTTAATCAGAAATTAATGTGCAATGATAAATTTCTCATTATACTGCTTGTCGCCTGCATAAATTCTGATGTAATACATACCTGAACTTAATTTGGAAACATCAATTGTTTTTTGCTCGGCTTTAATACTTCCAGCAAAAACATCCACAACTTCTTCACCAAGTGTATTGATTACGGATACTTTGATATCCTTATAAACTGGTAAGTCAATTGTAATTGTTAATATACGATCAGCTGGGTTTGGATAGTAGCTGATAAATTCTGACAAGTCTTTTTCATCAATTGATGAAGTACTTGGAAGAACATAAATCGTTCTGAAAATATCACCTGAACAATTTCCTGATACATCACAAACTGAATAAGAATAAGTATATAATCCTTCTTCGAATGTATTGTCAGGATAGGTTCCATTTGAATTGTTGTTGATTGTTAACACAGCTTCTGCGTCATAGTTGTCATGAACTTTAACACCTGCATCAACATAATCCTGCCATCTTTCAATGGTTACCGTAGTTGAACCTAATAACTCAATAGTTGGAGCAATTTGATCAACAACTTCAACTGTTCTGGTCATTATGGCTGAAACGTTTCCAGATCCATCAACTGCCTGATAAGTAACTGTATAAGTTCCTAATACATAGGTATTAACAGTAGAGTTGGTGGTTAGAATAATTTCTCCATTAGCAAAACTGTAATAATTATCAACGATATCTACACTTGGATCTTTGAAATTCTGGTGTACAGGAAGTATGAATGGATTTGCTCCTATCATTGTTAAGGTTGGAGGAGTGTTATCTTCAACAATAACTGTTCTGTCAACACATACAGGACCATTTCCTGATGAGTCAGTAACACAATAGGAGAGGAAGTAAGTACCTAATTGATTCACATCAACTGATCCAATTACTTCATAGGTTAAACCTGAGTAGTAATTATCTTGTGGATCAGCACCAGGATCGTTAAATACATCACCAGCTTCTAACATAATTGGGTTACTTCCCAGCAGCGTAATGGTAGGATCAATATCATCATATATATATACATCTCTGTAAGAAGTATCTATATTTCCGGCATTGTCTTCCAAAACAAACATAACCTGCTGCCATCCGACAACCATTCCATTAACATTGTTAACATATGAATGTGATTTAACACCACTACAATTATCTGTTGGTGTATAACCAGGATCTGTATACATATTACCTACTGCAGCAGAGTCAGGATTGTTACCGTTAAGCATTGGTTCTGGATTTACAATATCCTTAAGAACAATAACTTGTCTGATAACTTGCATGGCTGCTATTCCAGCAGGACTGGTTACATTGTATTTAATATCATATGTATCAGCAACAGTTGGGTTAATAGTTCCTGTTACAACAACTGAACTAGTTAAATTACCCTGAACAGTACTCCAAGCCATATAACCTGGTTCTGCATAGGATGCACAACTATTTGAAATTAGTGGATTGTTTCCAATCAGTGTAATAACTGGTACACTAACATCTTCAGTAATTTCTAATCCGTAATCTTCGAATTCACCACTAAAGTTTGGTCCACAACCTTTGTTATTCAATTGACCGGCATTGGTTGCTATTCTCATTTTTGCCAATCCTGTTGCGATAGTAGAAGGAATTGTTACATCAATAGTCCAGCTCAATGAGCTTGAATTGTATTGCTTGGCAACTTCTTCTCCAACATCATTAAAATCTCCATCCTGATTGTAATCAATATAAATTGAACGGGTAATCTTATTGAAATTGGTGTTTCTATCTAAGGTAAATGTATAAGTACCTGTTTTAGCAACAGTTGCTTTCTTAAGAACACTATAATCAGTATAGGCAGTCATTCCGATGGAAGAACTATTCTGAATTAACGTATCACCTCCAATGTTTTGTAAGGTGAATTTTGAAATTCCAACATCTGGGTTAAGATTTCCTACCAATGGTGTACAAGATTTGTATACATAAATGTAATCAACCTTTACCATGGAATCTTTTCCTTGTTGGTTTGTACAAACTAACTTAACAGTATACTTACCTACTTTGTTAAATACAGCACTGAAGCTAGTTTCGTTCAAATCACCTGATAAAATGGTGTAATCCATAGGTGTAATATCCCATTGCCATTCATACACTGTATTATCGGCATCTTCTGTCAATACAACAGGATCAACGATAGTAATATTGGTATAATCGGCATAGAAATCTACAACTGGTTTTGAAGTTGGATCCAATACAACTAAATCAAATGTTGTTGTATCTAATTTACCACAAGTATAAGCAATCAGTGTAATGGTATGAACACCTGCAGTTGTATACTGCCAGCTAACATTTTCTGTGAATAAATCAGCCCAACCATCATCGTCCATATCCCAATAGAAATCGAGAGCACCAATTGACGAACTGTTAAAGTAAGCCACTTGATTTGTATAGATGGTGTCTTGTCCTGTAATGGAAGCAACAGGAGCTGTTGGTGTAAATGTCTGTGCAGTCCACTTGGCTTTAAATCCTGTTCCTACTGCGCCACAGTTAACATAAAACTCAAGATACATACTTCCTGAATTTGCAGTAACTGATGGAGGAATTCCAATGCTTGCATTACCTGGTCCGTTTGTAAATCCATTCGGGAACATAGGATCTCCGTTTCCATCTAAGAATTGTAAATGCAATGGTGTTCCTGAGTTATCAGTACCATCATACACTCTTAATCCGTCTGAAGGAATCGTATTACATCCGTTAAGTACATTACTGGCTACATCAAAATCAAGGAAATCTAATGTAACTGCATTAGCACAATCAGGAATCAATAAATAATCACAAGTATAGTCATCTCCACTAGTTGGATTGGTATAATTGTTTGATCCGCCATTATCGAAAACAAAACCTGTTATTGCACGGCTACTGAAATCTGAACAGAAAACTTCTTCTTTCAGAACACTGATGTAATCAACTTTTGTAGCTGTATTATATCCTATGGTATTCTGTGTAGTAAGACTCACAGTATAATCACCAATTTCATGGAAAATAACACTTGGTTCGCGATCGCTGGAAGTACCCAAAAATGTATGGGTTGAATTACCATTAATAGTATCGGGTGTAATTACCCACTCCCATGCAAAAGGACCATTGGTTGTTAAGTCTGTGAAATTGACGGTTGTATTTGGTGTAAGAATATTATTGTCAGAAATAAAATTGGTAACAGGTACTGTAGTTGCCTGAACAATCACAATAGACGTATAGGCAATTGCAGAAGTCGTGGTGTCGAAACAACCTTGATTTACTGCTTTAACAGCCACTGTTTTTATTCCTGTTGTTGCGAAATAATATTCACCCATGTCAGATGTGTCATCTACTACATTATTGTTATCGTAATCCCATAAGATGAAAATATCACCATCTGTATCCAGAACAGGGGTAAAGAGGACTAAACCTGAAACATAACCAGTATCTTTATTAGTAATCGATACAACTGGGGTTTTCTCTGGAGCGATATAGAGTAAAAAGTCTTCGACTTCACCATAATTTGTTGTTCCACAAGGATTAGGAGTATATGCACCGTAATCTGATACAATTCTCATTCTATGAATTCCTGTTGTTACATCACAAGGAATGGTAATGAAACTTTCGGTTTTACTAGCTTCTGGTATATTGATAAAATCTTTAACTCTTTCATTGGCTGTAAAGTATCCATCATTATTGTAATCAAGAAATATAGAAGTACTTTGATCATTCAGTTCACCATGTTGAATAGTTATCGGATATGTTACTTTACGGTGTACGGTAGGAACAGGAGTTGTATTGAATTGTACAACACTGTTATTTGGTACAAAACCCATATCTAAAGTACCTGATTTTACATCAATATCTTCAAACTTAATTCTACGTGTACCAATGGAATAAGCACCATTTTGAACACGAACAACATCGCAATAATCAGCATAACTCGATGGAGCTACAATGTATGTGCTACCCACAGGATTGCTGTTTCCAACTTTTGCATAGCGCATTACACCATCTATCATGGCTGAGTCAAAAGACATATCCATTGAATCGTTTACAGTAGCACCAAATTCTACATCATAAGCTGCAAAAATCTGGACAACATCACCAACATTTGTTCCTGAAGGAGGAATTATGGTAATGACACCTGAAGGGTTATCAACTGTGTATATTTGATCCATATCATCTAATGGAGCACCATTCTGATTGTACCATCTGAATTTTTCTAAATCAGCTGGGTCGCTACAACCATTAGTGCTGAAATAAGCAGCAGATATAGGTAGCGGATTTGCAATTCCTGTAATCTTGATATCAACCTTCAGCATTTTTACACGGGTTTGACCGGCAAAAGCAAACTGAGGGGATAAATCAGTTACAACAAATGAATCGAATACCATTGGTTCTGGTTCATCAGCACCTATAAATACAGTTGTATTTGGTCTGCTTTGATTGTCAATGTCATCATCAATTCCAATATATGGAGCTTGTAATGTAAGACTTGCAGTGGTTAGATGAAAATCAGTTGTACTTTTCAAACCAGGATTGATTTCCCATGAATTGGCATTTAAGGTTGAGTAGGCTGATTTCCAGGCAGCTAAATTATTGTATGAAGAACCCCAATAAACAAAATTATTATTTTGATTATAATAACAGTTATAATCGACACTTCCTGAGGCCCATGTTCCGCTCGATCTGTAAATGGAGTAACCATAATTACCTCCATCATGGAAAATATTATTCTTCAATTCACAACCTGAGTTATTGTATAGGTACATGCCACAATAAGAAGTGGAGTTAGAACTTATATTTGTTCGTATAGTGTTGTGATAAAACTTTGTGTTTTGTGCATAATAGGCATAAACTCCACGGTTATAACTTGTATATCCGAAATTATAAAGAGCGTTATTTGCAAATAATGAATTACCACTAATATAACGGTTCTGGTAATAAAAATAGAATGCATAAGCACCTGTTTGAACATCATTGCGCAAAACAGTATCGGACGTACCATAATAGAGCATAATTCCATATCCTGTTGATGCAGATACATTCCTAATAACGTTATCAGTCACATGCATTTCTCCATTATAATAAATATACATGGGATAATAATACTGATTTGTGACCAGGTTATTTATGAAATTATTACCCAAATTCGGTGTAGAAGAACCACCGCCATAAAAACGAATTCCATAATATCCACCATAAACGGTGTTATTGCTAATGGTATTATACCATGCATTATTACCTGTTGTAGAATAACTTGTTTTACTACCTGAGGCAATAATTGGAATAGTATATGAAGCAGATCCAGAAGGAACATTGATATAGCAACTGTCGATTAAGTTATGACGTGCATCGTTTGTAAAAAAGAAACAGTTGGCATAAGATGAACCTGTATTCTGAACTCTCATGTTTTTAAAGGTAACATAATCGGCTCCATCTAGTGTAACGGTTGTCCAGTTCGAGGTTGATGTACCTGCATAGGTCAATATAGTTTGTGTACTACCAGCGCCAATAAATTTAATTGGGTTAGAGGCACTTGCTCCTAAAACTTCTGAGAGTGATATTTTTTCACTATAGGTTCCAGCAGCAACTAAAAATGTTACAGGACCTGCAATACCACTTGTGTTTAGGTCATCAACTGCATCTGAAAAGTTAGTATAGTCAGCACCGCTGCCTCCAATTGTGTATGTTCCATTCAAGGAGGTTTTTAAGGTATAGTATAAGGTGTCGTTAGCTGGCACATCATCTGGTGAACTATTATTTGGCTTGGCTACCCATATTTTTAATGAATAAGTTCCATCAGCAGGAATATTTACCGGTGTGGAGAAGCTATAAGCCATTCCATCACCCTGATTTAAAGAAGCAGAAGGGGTGTAACCTGTAATGTTAACAGGAGTTCCATTGCCTAGCTGATAGCCAAAATCCAAGGAATTAACGACTGTTTTGCGTAAATTGGCAAATGTTACTTCTAACGTATTATTTCCAGTTGACCATGTTGTTGGTCCATCAACGCTAAGCATGGCAATATCTTTTCCGTTAATATCGACTTTGTCGGCACCAATAATAGAAAATGTGTTTCCTCTTGCATCACCATCTATGTCAACTGCAACATCTGTGTTTGGGCCCATCAATAAGGGTGATGAAGCTGTCAGATGCATATCGGTTGTACTGGCTAAATATGGATTTGAGCTAATAGAATTTACATTGAGAGTTGGATTTGCAGTTTGCCATGCACTTAATGAAGAGCGTGTTGCCCCTCCCCAAGTAACAAAATAATTACCTGTGCTATAGTAGTTGTTGTAATCAACACTTCCATCGGCCCAGGATCCGTAGTTTTCATAAATGCAACGACCATAAGAGCCACCGCTATTGACAAAAATATTACTTTTTATTTCACAACCATTGTTGTAATAAGCATAAATTCCACAATAGGAGGTTGATGAACTACTTGATTTTGTCCAAATGGTATTAAAAAGGACTTTGGTATTTTCTGCACGATAGAAATAAATTCCACGATTGTATCTAAACCCAAAGTTATAAATCATGTTATTGGCTAACAAACTCTGGCCTTTAACATAATAGTTGTTATAGTAAAAATACATTCCATAACGTTGTGTTTGGATATCATTATGGGTAACGGTGTCTGAAGTACCATAATAAAGCATTATACCATAACCACCTGTAGATGTTATATTACGTATTGTATTACGCTGTACATGCATTTCACCATTATAATATATATACATTGGGTAATAATACTGATCCGTAATTAAGTTATCAAGGAAGTTGTTTCCCAAGTTTGGAGAGGAAGATCCTCCACCATACATTCGGATTCCATAATAACCACCATAAATAGTGTTTTCACTAATGGTATTGTACCAGGCGTTATTTCCTGATGTTGAATAACTGGTTTTACTACCAGAGGCAATAATAGGAATTCTATAGGAAGCTGAACCTTTACCCACATTGATATAACAATTATGAATAGTGTTATATCTCGAATTGTTTGTGAAAAAGAAACAGTTCGCATAAGAAGATCCTGTGTTCTGGACTTTCATGTCTTTAAACACAAAATAATCTGCACCATCAAACTGAACAGTAGACCAGTTGGATGTTGACGATCCCGAATACGTAAGGGTAGTTTGTGTGTTACCAGCCCCGATAAAACTAATTGTATTGGTTAAACTTGCGCCTGAAACAGGTGTAAGAATAATTTTTTCGCTGAACGTTTGCGCTGCAACATTAAATACAACAGGACCACTTACTCCTCCTGAATTCAAAGCTGATACTGCAGCTGAAAAAGTTGTATAATTACCGGCTGAACCAATTGTGTAAGTTCCAGATAATTGTCCGTATGCAAATTGACTCATCAATAATGCACTTACGAAAACCAATGAAAGAAAACGTGTAAAATTTCTCATCATAAACTTATTATTTAATTATAGAATATACCTTACTCAAAGGACATACTTTTGCCCTTGTAAGCAAATTTACTCAGATTTTTTTTTTTACACAAGTTTATCTTAGCTATTACTGCGTATTTCTACTTGTATTTCCTGAATAATTAGTTGATAAGTGGAGAGTTAGTTTGATAAAGGCCAAAAAAAAACCCGGTATTACCCGGGTTTTTGTATGAAAATAATTATTTACTTTGTCAAAATGAACTTCTTATTGAACTCGGTATCTTCTCCAACATTAAAGCGGATATAATACATACCAGCTGCAAGGTTGTTTACGTTTACCTGATAAAGATCATTCATTACATAACCTTCATTTACATCCATTACTTTTTCGCCAAGTGCATTGAAAATTGATATTTGTACATGCTTGTAAGAAGTCATGGCCACTTCAATGTTTAATACATCGGTAACAGGATTTGGATAGTAGCTGAAGTTTTCTTCACTTACTACGTCATCGATAGAAGAAGTGCTCTCTGAAACATAAACAAATCTGGTTAGTACGGCTGACTTGTTGCCAGAACCATCTTCAACCTGATAAGTAATTGAATAGAGACCTACTTCCTGTGTACTCATAAATGTACCAGCATTTGGAAGAAGTGTCAAATCAGCAGGATCTTTGTAATAATTATCACGTGCTGTTACACCTGGATCCATTAAGCTATCCCATCTTTCAACAGTCATTAACGAACTACCAACTAATTCAATTTCTGGAGCTACTCTGTCGACAACATCGATAGTAATAACTACATCTGCTGAAACATTTCCAGCTGCATCAGTTGCATTGAAAGTTAATGGGTATGAACCAACTTTGTATGTGTTCACACTTCCGGCTGTTTTCATTACGATAATATTAGCTGGATCCCAAACCAAATCCGTTACAGTGTAAGCAGGAGTGGTATAAGGATGGAATACATCCAGTGTATAAGTTGATTGTGCAAATGTTAAGGTTGGTGCTTTAGTATCTTCAACGATAACCAAACGGTCAACACAGTTAGGTCCGTTTCCTGAATTGTCAGAAACACAATATGTGAGGAAGTAAGATCCTAATTTGTCAACGTCAACAAAACCTTTTAAACTGGCTACTAAACCTGTATCATAATTATCAGAAATCGAAACCCATGGGTCAACAAATGCTGTTTTGGCTTCCCAATAAATGGTGTCATTTCCTAATAATGTAATGTCAGGATTAATGTCATCATATACTTCAACATAGCGATAAACAGTATCTGAATTACCTGCTAAGTCTGTACCCCAGTAGCTAATTGTATAAACACCGGTTACATTAACATCAACAGTACCGGCTGATCCACTAGCTGATGCATCAACACCACTACAATTGTCAGTGTATATTGCTCCAGGATCTGTATATGCACTGCTAAATACAGCAACACGGTCGTTCATATTACCATTCATTGTAATGGTAACAGGAATAATGTCTTTTAACACTTCAACAACACGTATGGCTTGTACAGCATCATTACCAGCATCATCTTGTACATCATAAGTTAAAGGATAATAAGCAGCAGCTAAAGGATTGATAGCTGATGTGCCATTAACAACAACTTGTGAAGTAAGATCACCACTTACATCATCCCAACCTTTGTAACCTGGTTCTACCCAAGTAGCACAAGAGTTCAGAATAAATGTATCAGGACTTGCCACAACGTCAGGGAATGCAGGGTTGAACAATTCAATATAAGGAATAACGTCATCATTCTTGATTACTAAACCATAATCTTCAAATTCTCCTGAATAGTTTGGTCCACAACCTTTGTTGGTTAGAATACCAGCATTAGCTGCAAGTCTGAGTTTGGTTAAACCTGTAAATACGTTTGCTCCACCAGCAGGAATAACAATTGTGTCAACCCACTCAGTTTGGCTTGAATTTTTAAGTTCAACTAATAAATCTTCTGGTCCATTGTATTGTCCATCTTGGTTTAAGTCGGCAAATACTGTCCAGTTGATGTTATTGAAATTTGAATTTCTCTTTACAGTAATTTTATAGGATCCTGTAAGATATAAATCAGCAATTTTCGATTGGGAATAATCTGTATATGATCGTTGTCCAATAGAAGAAAGGTTCCTGATTAAGGTATCACCAGCTAAATTCTGTAACATGAATTCAGACATACCAAGGTCGGCATTTAGGTTGGCAACACCTGGCTCACAGTTCTTATATACATTAATATAGCTGACTTTTACCATGGAGTCGATTCCAACTGCATTGTAACAAATAAGCTTTACAGTATAAGTACCCAATTCAGTGAATTGTACCTGAATATCTGAACTGTTTTGATCTGTACCATTCAAGAAATTGAAGGTAGGAGGATCAATAGACCAGAAATAGGAATAAACAGTATTATCTGACTTATCCATTATAGTTAATGGATTCACTTTTGTTGTACGAACATAATCTGCTTCGAAATCAACAACAGGAGCTGCTATTGGATTGATAACAGTTAAGCTGATATAAGATGTATCCAAGAAATCGCAACTCTGAACAATAAGTCTGATGGTATAATTACCAGTAGCTGTATATACCCATGAAGTTAATGAATCGTATGTGTCGTTAAAACCATCACCATTTAAATCCCAGAAATAATCTAAATCGTAACCAGATGAAATACTGGCAAATTCTATAGTTTTTAATCTGTAAACAGTTGTAGGACCAGCAATAATTGCTGTTGGAGGTGAAGGAGTGAAAATGGTTGTTGACCAAAATCCTTCGAAACCTGTTCCAACACCACCGCAGTTTCTGTTAAATTCAATAAACATTGAACCTGTTGATGAGGTAACTGAAGGAACGATAACAGGAGAATTACCTCCTCCATTTTGGAAACCTAATGGGAACATTGGGTTGCCTAAAATATCTTTAACACCTAAATGTAAAGGAGTGCCTGAATTGTTTTTACCTTCATAAATACGGATGTTATCTCCAGCTGTTAGATTGATACAACCTGTACTGTTGTATGAACATACATCAAAGTCAAGGAAGTCAAGCGATACAGATGAAGCACATTTTGGCTCAATCAAATAAGTACACGTAACATAAGTGTTACCAGCCTGATCAGCATAATTACCATATTTTCCACCATCATCATAAATATAACCGGAACGAAGTTTAGTACTTGCATCGGTACACATGATGTTTTCTTTACCAACACTGATGTAATCTACTTTTGTATTGGTTGCAGATCCAATGATGTTTTTGGCCCATAATTCAACTGTATATGTTCCAATTTCATGGAATTGAACAGTTGGATTTTGTTCTGTATCATCAGAAATAGTGAAAGCAGGCTGACCGTTACCAGCTAAAACCGGAGTAATAGTCCACTTCCATTCGTTTGGACCTAATGTTGAAAGGTCAGTAATTTCAATAGGAATAGAAGGGGTAATGGTATTTAAGTTGGTAATGAAATTAACACCAGGAGCTGTAGTTGGCGCTAAAATATTTATAGTACCTGAATATACAGCACCTAATATAGTATCTGTACAACCATAAAGTACACCTCTAACGCGAACAGTTTTTGTACCTGCACTTGTAAATGCATAAGCACCATTCATGGTTGTTGTATCATCCCATGTGTTATCATTGTCATAATCCCAAATATAATTGATGTTTCCACCAACGGAAGATTCAGGAACTAACTGGGTGAGTCCACCTACATAATTAAGTGGTTTTTCCGGTGTAAATGTAACAACAGGAGTACCTGATGGAGCAATAAACATTAAATAATCTTCAGCTTCACCAGTTGTTGTATTTCCACAAGCAGGTGCGCCAGCGCCATCTGAATCGACAGATATTCTCATTCTGTGATAACCAACAGTGGCATTACATGGAATTGTAATATTATCATTAATAATGGTTGCAGGAGCTAATCCATTATAGGTTGCAACCAATTCATTTGATTCAAAATAGGAGTTATTATCCCAATCAACATATAGTTTTGCCATTCTTCCGTTAAAAGCAGCATGCTGCATCATAATCGGATATGTTTGCTGACTATATACTGTTGCAATGTCATCAGTATAAAAATCAACTGAATTACCGGTTGCTGCGAAAACACCTGATGTGTGATCAATGTCTCCGAAAATAACACGTGTTAATCCAATTAAATAGTTCAAACCAGATGTCCTGTTATAGGCACAATAGTTTGTGTAATCTTTAGGATGAACAATTGTTCTGTTGCCAGCAGGATTACCAGCTGTGCCAGCAGTTCTAATTGTATCGTTAATACGGGCAGCTAAAAGCTGACAGTCAATTTTATTGCCAGGAGTGGCCGTATAAGAAATATCATATGCTAAGTAAAGATGGTTGTCACCATATCCGAGTACTGTTCCCGAATCGAAAACAAACATAAATGTACCATTGGGATTCGCAATAGGATCGCCCAATTGGTTGTAAGAACTAAGTGGATTTCCATCGGTATGGAAAATTCTAACGTTTTTGATGTCAGCAGCATTGGTTGTTCCGTTTGTTGAAAACCAAACTGTATCAATAGGAAGTGGATCGGCAATACCATTATATGTATTAACGGTTGCTGTCATAATTTTCACCAAATTCTGACTGATAAAACAATCACTGGTATCCTGTGTTGCCGTTATATTGCCAAGAAACATTTTTGCCGGAGCAGGAATGTCAACATTGAAATCGCCAGAATTACCATAAGTAACATTTCCACAAGGATCTGAAGTTGAACCCAGCCAATTGGTTCTGAATCTCAACCTTTTTGTACCATAATTCCCGGCAGGAACGGTAAAGGTTGTTGTGTAAGTGGTGCCTGATGCTACACAATTATATCCATTTACTACAATTTCAGAAGATTGAAATGTGCCATCACTATTGACATCAATCCAAACTGTTACATATGTGCTGCTATAGCCAGCAACAAAAGAAATTGAAACAGTAGTTCCAGGGATAAGGGTAGCCACATTACCTGAAGTCCAATCATGATAATAGGCAGGAGTTCCTGCACAAGCCACGGCTTGATTTGTTGTTCCAAAGGAAATGTTGGTTAAACCATCACCATATGTACATCCACTTGAATAAGCTGGAGTACAATATGTTTGTGCTTTAGAAATGTTAGTACCAACAAGTAAAAACACTAACGAGGATAACAAAAGTGTAAAACGTTTTTTCATAATATTAGCATTTGATTAAATGTATACAATATAGTTATGATTTGAATCAGGCAAATATAGCAAACATCCCAGATATTAAGAAATAAAAGTTTATAAATTGTTTTAGCTAATTTTGAAGCATGTCAGATGAAGCAAATAAATCAGAACAAGAAGAGTTTTTTGAGCATTACAGAATTACAGTTGATGCCGGACAAATACCTGTTCGCATTGATAAATTCCTTTTAAACAGGATAGAGAATGTAAGCCGAAATAAGCTTCAGAATGCAGCCAAAAGTGGCTGTATTTTAGTGAATGAAAAAGCCGTAAAAAACAATTATAAAGTAAAACCCAACGACCTGATTTTGATTCTGCTTCCACAGCCTCCACGCGACAAGGAAGTGAAAGCTGAAAATATACCCATTAACATTGTGTATGAAGACGATCAGTTGTTGATTGTTAACAAAGAAGCAGGAATGGTCGTACACCCTGCATATGGCAATTTTACAGGTACTTTGGTGAATGCGCTGGTCTATCATTTCGATCAATTACCTGCGGATAAAAACAATGATTATCGGGCTGGTTTGGTGCATCGAATTGACAAGGATACAAGCGGATTATTGCTTATTGCCAAAGAGGATTTTAGTTTGAGTTTTTTAGCCAAGCAATTTTTTGATCATAGCATCAGTCGATTATACACAGCATTGGTTTGGGGCGATGTTTTAGCCGATGAAGGAAGTATTGTGAAAAATGTACTTCGTGATCCCAAGGATAGACGAAAAATGATTTCTGTTGCGGCTACGGAAGATGGGAAACATGCCATTACCCATTATAAGGTGTTGGAAAGATTTCATTATTGTACTTTGCTGGAATGTAAATTGGAAACGGGTCGCACACACCAAATCAGAACACATCTGGCTTCTATAGGTCATCCCTTATTTAATGATGAAACATATGGTGGAGCCCGAATTATCAGTGGTCCGTCTTTTACGAAATACAAGCAATACATCGATAACTGCTTTAAACTTATTCCCCGTCAAGCTTTGCATGCACGAACCTTGGGGTTTATCCATCCTGAAACTAAAAAAGAAGTCCATTTTACATCCGATTTACCTGCTGATTTTTCTGCGGTACTGGAAAAATGGAGAGCCTATTCAAAACAATTACATGATTTTGATTCCTAAGTAAAAGATGACTGTTTTTTCAATACTTTTGTAGTTGAAAATTAGGACTGAATAATGGAAGTAGATATATTTATCCCCTGTTACATCGATCTCATGTATCCTGAAACCGGATTTAACATGGTAAAGGTGCTGGAGAAATTAGGTTGTAAAGTACACTACAATCAAAACCAAACGTGTTGTGGTCAACCCGCTTTTAATGCCGGTTATAAGCAAGAAGCCTTTAAAATTGCCAAAAAATTTGTTAATGATTTTAAAGGAAACCGATATATTGTAAGTCCTTCGGCTTCTTGTATTAAAATGGTGAAAGACAGCTACGAAGATTTTTTCATTAATTCTTCCAAGCGCAGCGATTATAAAAGAATTCAAAGCAAAGCCTACGAGTTTAGCAGTTTTTTAACCGATGTACTCAACGTAAAAGATGTAGGTGCTGAGTTTAATGCCAAAATCACCTATCACGATTCCTGCAGTGCTTTTAGGGGAATGAATATTAAAAATGGTCCGCGTGAACTACTCAAACATGTAAAAGGATTGGAGCTTATTGAGATGAAAGAAAGCGAAACCTGCTGTGGATTCGGAGGTACTTTTGCTGTTAAAATGGAACCCATCTCTTCAGCCATGGCGGATCAAAAAACAATTAATGCGCTGGCAACAGGTGCCGACTATATTGTTGGAACCGATAGTAGTTGCCTGATGCATATTGAAGGTTATCTGAAAAAGCAAAACAAAGAAATGAAAGTGATGCATATTGCTGATGTGCTTGCGCAGGGGTACTAGGTTTTTGGTTTCTGGTTGCTCGTTTCTCGTTTCTGGTTGCTCGTAGCTCGTTGCTGCTCGTTTCTTGTTTCTTGTTTCTTGTTTCTTGTTTCTTGTTTCTTGTTTCTGGTTTCTGGTTTCTGGTTTCTGGTTTCTGGTTTCTCGTTTCTCGTTTCTTGCAACTCATAACTCCCAACTTCACACTCCTAACTC
>Ga0233431_1003432_pt1 | contig 19020 bp, 17 predicted proteins | sample SI_118_April2016_FD_179867 | JGI IMG/M metagenome (GOLD analysis project Ga0233431, IMG submission 179867) | Seawater microbial communities from Saanich Inlet, British Columbia, Canada - SI_118_April2016_200_MG | ecosystem: Environmental > Aquatic > Marine > Inlet | place: Canada: British... | reverse complement strand
CGGACTTACCTGCCCCGGAAGGCCCCACAATAGCGGTTGTCTTGCGGCTTGGGATATGCTTCGAAACTTATCGATGCATATCCCAAGCCGCAAGACAACCGCTATTGTGGGGCCTTCCGGGGCAGGTAAGTCCACAATCAACAACCTGATATGCCGCTTCTATGATGTCAACGAGGGCAGGATTCTTGTGGATGATGATCCGTTGAACCGGCTTAAGCTCACGGACTGGCGTGGCCAGATAGCAGTCGTAAGGCAGAACGACCATATTTTCAGTACAACCATAAGAGAAAACATTGCCTATGGTAGATTGGATGCCACAGAGTCGGAAACCGTAGAGGCGGCAAAACAAGCCAATGCCCACGATTTCATCAGCAAACTGGAAATGGGCTATGAAACCCATGTCGGTGACAGAGGCATACTGCTGTCGGCAGGAGAGCGTCAGCGAATAGCCTTGGCGCGTGCTGTTATTCGTAACCCGCAAATCCTCATTCTCGATGAAGCGACCAATGCCATAGACAGTATTTCGGAAAACCTGATCCAGGAGGCGCTCAAGGCGCTCGGGGGCAGCCGTACAACGATTGTGATTGCCCACCGTTTGTCAACCATAGAACACGCGGATCAAATCATTGTCCTTGAAAACGGCCGGGTTATTGAACAGGGTGTATTCCATGACCTGTTGGAACGAAAGGGTCTATTCGCCAGGCTTTACGAACTTCAGCACAGCCTGCACTGATTAAGGAACAATATGCGAACCGAAACTAACAGCCCCGAAAGCCCCCTGGTCTCTGTGGTGATCCCCTGTTATAATCAGGCGTACTTTCTGGGTGAAGCCATTGAAAGCGTCCTCCGTCAATCATACCATCCCATTGAGATTATTGTCGTAAACGATGGCTCAATAGACAATACCCGGGAAATTTCGGTGCGTTATCCGGATATCCGTTACGTGGAGCAGATAAACCAAGGGCTCTCCGCGGCACGGAACAGCGGCATTCGTGAGAGTATGGGTGCCTATGTGGTTTTTCTCGACGCCGATGATCGTCTGCTGCCGGATGCCGTTTCAGCCGGGTTGGCGTGTTTCCACGCGCACCCGGAAAGCGCCTTTGTTTTCGGCGCCCACAGACGAATCGGCGCGGATGGAGTCCCTGTGGGGAAACCCATCATGAACCCGATGGATGACGACCATTATTCGGCTTTGCTCAAAGGGAATATCATCGGCATGCATGCTGCGGTAATGTATCGCCGACACGTGCTGATTTCGACAGGTGGCTTTAACACCTCCCTGAATGCATGCGAGGACTACGATCTTTACCTCCGCATCGCCGGAGATTTCAAGGTTTCCTGCCACAGGACCCTGGTTGCGGAATATCGCGTACACGCTGCGGGTATGTCCTCGGACATCGACCTGATGTTGAAAAACACGCTCACCGTACTGGGTTGGCAATGGGACCGCGCAAAAAGAAACCGGCGGCACCGGAAGGCGTATCGCACGGGAATCAAGCTGTGGAAAGAGTACTATTATGGGCATGAACAACTCATGCAGATCAGGGGGGGTATAGATACAAAAGGATTCATGAGACTTCTCTACCATGCGCCGCGCTGGTATGTCAGGCACGCCGGGGAGCAGATGAAACGAGGCGGGCTGAAGGCTTTCATAGCAGGTCTGGGAAGTACCCTCTGGCACAGGCTCAACACGCCAATGGTCGGCCGGGTTCGTTTCGGAAACTTGCGCAGGACCACACCGATCAGTTGCTTTTTCGGCTATGACCGTGGTCGCCCTATTGACCGGTACTACATAGAAAAGTTCCTTGGCCGGAATGCCGAGGATATTCATGGGCATGTTCTCGAAATTGGAGACGACCTCTATACACGCCGATTCGGCGGTGAAAAAGTTCGTAAGAAAGATGTGCTTCAACTGGTCGGCGGCCATTCAAACGCTTCTTTTGTGGGGGATCTGACAGAGGGGATTAGGGCTTCTCCGGCTTCCTTTGACTGCGTGATCGCGACACAGACACTTCAACTGATATTTGATTTACCTGCCGCACTGGCCGAGCTTCACCGCATCTTGAAACCGGGAGGGGTTCTGCTGGTAACCGTTCCGGGGACTGTCAGCCCCATTGATCAGGGAGAATGGAGAAGGTTGTGGTGCTGGGGTTTTACAAAGCGTTCTTTAGAGATGCTCTTTAGCGAAGCGCATGCCTCTTTTCAAGTGACCGTAAAGACTTATGGAAACGTATTGGGGGCCGTGGCATTTCTGGAAGGGCTGTCCGTAAAAGAACTAAGAGCTGAAGAATTGGATCACCATGATCCGGCTTATCCGGTCTTAATTTCACTGAGAGCTGTAAAGCGGGAAACAGTGCCATGACAATCGGGAGCTCGGCAAAAATTTTAATGGCAGCCCGTTGGACAGCCCGACGATTTGTGCCCAGGGCCTTTATCCTGATGTATCACCGTGTAGCTGAACCTGAATCGGACCCATGGGAACTGAGTGTGTCACCCCGGCATTTCGCGGCGCATCTTGAAATCCTGAAAAAATATACCCACCCAATGGGTTTGCTCGAATTGGTTGATCGTCTTCGGGATGGAAAGGTACCGCGACGGGCAGTGGTAATAACCTTCGACGACGGATATGCGGACAATCTTTATGAAGCCAAACCGTTGCTGGAGCGCTATGATGTCCCGGCGACGGTTTTTCTGCCCACCGGCCACATCGGTGAAAGTGAAGAATTCTGGTGGGACAAACTGGACCGACTGCTCCTGAATTCAGAACGGTTGCCGAAAAACCCACGTCTGGTGGTAAACGGCAGGTCTTACGTCTGGGAGCTGTCGGAATCTTATTCTCACCAAGAAGCAAAATGCCACCATGGAAGTGACGAAAGGAAAGGGGCCCTTCAATTGTGTTCCCGCCGTTCGCTTTACTTTTCAGTTTACCAACTATTGCTCCCCTTATCTGAACAAGACCGGGAAGCATGCCTTCATGAGATACAGGGTTGGATTAGCGGCAAACCCAAGGCCCGTCGTGTTTATCGGACCCTTTCACCGGAAGAAGTTGACATGTTGTGCCGGGGTGGTCTGGTGGAAATCGGTGCCCATACCATCACCCATCCTTTTCTGTCTGCCCATCCCGAGGCCTTTCAGCAGCGTGAAATCGAGCAGGGCAAGATCGATCTAGAGGCCATAACAGGCCAGCCCGTAAATAGTTTCGCTTATCCCCATGGCGATTACGATGAACGGTCCGTAGCCCTGGTTCGGCAGGCAGGATTTGTTTGCGCCTGTTCTATCGAAGAAAACAGCGTTTGGCGCCATAGCGACCCTTTTCTACTTCCCCGTCTCAAGGTAAACAATTACAATGGAGAAGGGTTCATACGACGTCTGTTGGGGGTATTGGCATTAAAATGACATCAATCCGCAATCCGCAATTCGCAATTCGCAATCCGAAGAGGGTCAAGGGGCTGGTTTCCGCTATCATCATCTTCTTCAATGCGGAAAAGTTTATGGAGGCGGCTGTTGAAAGCGTATTGGCCCAGTCCTATGATAACTGGGAACTGCTCCTCGTTGATGACGGTTCAGGAGATAACAGCACCGCTATTGCCCACGGATACGAACGAAAATACCACCCCAGGGTGCGCTGTTTCGAACATGAAGGTCACAGCAATCAAGGCATGAGTGCCTCACGCAACCTGGGACTGTCCCATGCCAGTGGAGACTATATTGCATTTCTGGACGCGGATGATGTGTGGGTGCCGCACAAGCTGAAACAACAGACAGCCATATTGAATTCCCACCCTGAGGCCGCCATGGTCTATGGCCGTACGTTGATCTGGTTTAGCTGGTCGGGTGAACCGGAAGATGAACACCGGGACCACTTCTACCCATTGGGTGTCCATCCGGGTACAATTGTTAAGCCGCCCGATCTCTTTCTTCTTATGATGCGAAACAAGGTCCAGACGCCCACGACCTGTAACGCCATGCTGCGGCGCGAAACATTCCATGAGGTGGGAGGCTTCCAGGACTCTTTCAGGGGAATGTTCGAGGACCAGCTCTTTTTCGCCAAGGTATGCTTCAAACTGCCGGTGTTTGTGTCAGGTGAATGCTGGGCCAGTTATCGGCAGCACTCTGACAGCAATTCCGCCATTGCGGAAAGAAAAGGTAACGTCGATTCGGCACGGCTTACCTTTTTGAACTGGATTGCCGCATACCTCTCGGATCAGGGGATTGACTGTCCAACTGTCTTGAAAGCCGTTGAACGGGAGGCGTGGCAATGTCGCCATCCACGTATACACCGTCTCTTCTGGCAAACAGTTGGGAAATTCAAATGGATCGCCCTGCAGACACTGCCAGGACCTGTTCTTTCCTGGCTGCGAAACAAGCGAGACGTGTTCTGTAAGAGTATGGGATGTCATTCAGAGATCGTCAAGTAGTTGAGGAGGCGAGTTGTGGGTTTGGAAAACAGCTGTCACCCTGGTCTGACTGGCTAATAAGATGAAGATTGCGTTTATCAGCTTTGAATATCCTCCGGATACCGCGGATGGCGGTATTGCCACCTATGTGCATCAGGCAGCCCGAATGCTTGCGGGCCGCGGTCATCATGTGGAAGTGTTTACCAGCAGTCCTTATCGATCAGGGTCGATTTCCGAAGAGGGTATCCTTGTCCACCGTGTTAAAGAAAAGGAGCAATGGCGTTTTTCAGGGCCCATCGGCCAGTGCTTTGCGCAGCGGCATGTCAAAGTGGATTTCGATCTGCTTGAAGGCCCCGAGTTTTGTGCCGATGGGCGGGATGCTGTGCGTCTTGTCCCCGACATACCGCTTGTGATCAAGCTTCACACGCCCACGGTTTTTCTTTTGCGGCTCAACTACCACGAAAAGGCCATTTTGAAAAATATTCGACATTTTGCAAAAGCACTATGTTGGCGAATGAGACCCTCATGGGGGTATGACCCCCTGTATGAGCACATACGATCGCATGCCCTGAAGGCGGACAAGGTTGAGCGACAGCATGCACTGGAAGCCGATGTGATTGCCTCCCCCTCAAGAGCGTTAGGACGTCTGTTGGCGAAGGAATGGGGCCTGGACCAGGTGGCCATGGACCATGTGCCCTATCCATACATTCCCTTAAAAAAATTGCTGAAAATCCCCACGGACACGAATACCGGGGTTGTAACTTTTCTGGGCAGGCTCGAAAAACGAAAAGGGGTCCTTGACCTTGCTCGAGCCATACCGCACGTGCTGAAGAAGTATCCCGGGGCGCGGTTCTCTTTTGTGGGAGCCGCCGAACCTTCTCCCGACGCTGGCAAAGATATGCGCCAGTATCTGGAACATCGGTTGCGAAGGGTTGCAAACGCCATAACCTTTACCGGTCCGGTTCCCTTCAAAAGCATTCCGGATGTTCTATCTGATACGGATGTCTGTGTTTTTCCCAGTATCTGGGAAAATTTCCCCTGTGTCTGTCTGGAGGCCATGTCCGCGGGCCGGGGGATTGTTGCCTCCAACAGAGGAGGCATGACGGACATGCTCGATTCCGGTAGGGTGGGGCGCCTGGTTCCCCCTGGGAACCCGAAGGAAATTGCTGCTGCGGTGATTGAGTTGCTGGGAAATCCTGCTTTGCGCTCCCGTCTTGGGCAAGCCGCCCGCGATCGCCTGCTCAGTGCGTATAATGCAGATGCCGTCAGCACCCTGCAGATTGAAAGTTATCAGCGGGCCATTGCGCGCAGACGTGCCAAGGGAGTCCGTAAATGGCGTTCCGCCTGATGGTTGAGAGGACAGGATACCCATGAAACCGACGGTTACAGTGATTACCATCTTCCTGGACGCGGAAGCGTTTCTGGAAGAGGCCATAGAAAGCGTCCTCGCCCAGACCTATGATCCCTGGGAGCTTCTCCTGGTGGATGACGGTTCCACGGATGGAAGTACTGAAATTGCCAGGGAATATGCAAGGTTATATCCGGAAAAAATTCGCTATCTTGACCATGATAACCATGCGAATCTGGGAAAAAGCACATCACGCAATAGGGGTATCCGCAATGCGAAAGGGCAATATATCGCTTTTCTGGATGCTGACGACGTGTTTCTGCCACAGAAACTGGAGCGGCAAACCGCCATCCTGGATGCTCATCCCGAGGCTGCCATGGTCTATGGACCAAGCCTTTACTGGCACGGCTGGACGGGCAAACAAAAGGATATTCACCGGGATTTTAAGGGGAAACTGGGTGTTCCACAGCAGACGCTGATACGGCCACCGGATTTACTGACCCGTTTTTTGAAAAATGGCGAGATCGTTCCCTGTATTTGCAGCCTTTTGGTCCGGCGGCGCATACTGGAGGATTGCGGCGGATTTGATGAGACGATTCAGCATCTGTATGAGGATCAGGTCCTGTTGGCCAGAATCTGTACGCGGGCACCCGTTTTTGTGGACAGCGGGTGCTGGGACAAATACAGACAGCATTCTGGATCAAGTTCTAATATGGCAATAATGAAAGGCGAGTATCACCCGCTCAAACTGAACCCCTCACGGTTGGCTTATCTGACGTGGCTAGTGGCCCATGTGGACACGGAAAAAGTATTTGATAAGGAGCTCCTAAGTGCCCTCAAAAAGGCGCTGAGACCCTACCGCCATCCGGCCCTGTTCCGGATTCTGGAGCCGGTCCAGTATTTGGCGGACAAGATCGGATGGTCCTGGCGCAGGGTTTTCCCTCAGGCACTATAGTAACCTGCTCAAATGCTCTCGAAACCGCCCCCCCCGTTGTATCAGCATTTTGTGGGCTGAAATTTTCGCCCGCCCTCGGAAATACCGAAACCGCCCCCGAAAACTGCTGTCGGTGTCGAAAACGCTTATGTGATCATTCAACACCCGGCCGGTTCGTTTTGCCAGGAAAGGAGTAGTTGAGTATACCTCAAGTGAAGCAAGAAATTTATCGGAGAGTGTTTTCAGATCTGACCGGAGTGCCACCCAGTCGCTTATGGGTCTACCTGAAGAAACCATGGCATGCCTGAAAATGCATGAGCCTATCTCATAGGGATTCAGATCCGAACGGATTTTACCCCCCAACTGATCAAGAAGATTTCTTGCGTCTTCCCCCTTTCCGATCATGTAACCGGCGCATGCACAGGCCAAATGAAGTTTGCACTTTGGAAGTTCCTCTTTGGGAAAGCCATTAGGGTAAACAGGATGTGGTTTCGGCACGCGGGGATCTGTGGAATGGCCCCTCGTCAAAACACGAACGCCATCGGCTAAGAGTTGGCGTGCATTCTTCGAGGCGGAGTCTGCCCGCATGCGATAGGCCGCCAGGATTTCCGGCAACCCACCGAACCGTGCACCGGTACGGGCAATTCGCTGCCATAGGTCCCAATCCTCACAGGTTTTAAGAGATGGATCAAATCCACCGACCTTTTCCACAAGAGAGCGAGATACAACATAGGTGTGGAGCACCGAGAAACAATATTGGGCATGTTCGGCAAAAAGGTCACCGGTGTCATCTGCAAATTCCTCAAAGACATGGCTGCCGTCGGGCGTGACATATGTCCATCCGCAATAGACCGCATCAAGGCTGTCGTCATGGCGAAGAAGGTCTGTCAAACGCTCCAGGTGTTGCGGGAAGATCCAATCATCAGCATCCAGGAAAAGGAGCCATCTGAAACGAGACAGGGCGATTCCGCTATTCCGGGCTGTGCTGACCCCCCTTTGCGATTGGCTTATAATCCTGAAGCGGGCATCTCGATTAACGAAGCCTTCAACAATATTTTTTGTGCGGTCAGTCGAACCATCGTCAACAACGATCGCTTCCCATTTGGAAAATGTCTGATCGAGAAGTGAGTCAAGCGTTTCTGCTATTGTCGCTTCTGCATTATAGGCTGCGATAACCACAGATACGTTCATTTTAGGTTTTCCCACTTCCTTAGGTATTTTCTCAAAAAAATATCCGGTCGCCACCGCCACCTGCGACATGAAAAACAGAGCCGCAAACAGATTCTGTTTTATGGTGAATGGAACCAGATAAGGGTATTTCAGTAAATTTAGATAAAAGGAAAGCGGTTCCTTTCTTTCAGAGCTACCCCGATGAGACAGCTTTCGATGGTAGGTAAACGCACCGCGGCCATATGCAAAATGCTGCTCAGAAAATGTTCTGAAAGTCAAGGCATGGAAATGTACCACGGCAACCTCCGGCGCATAAATCATACGGTACCCATTGTTCAGCCAATTGCCGCAGAAGGCCCTGTCTTCGCCGCCCGCCCTGTGGAAGTCCTTATCAAAGCCCCCTGACATTTTAAAGAGCTCCTTTTTCACCGCCATGTTACATGACATCAGGAAACGAGCGCTGTTTCTATCACGGTTGTAGTAGCCGTATAGATATTCACTGAGCAGTTGGCTGGCGCTTGAACAGGGATTGCCGGGAAGGCCATTTATCACTGGTCCCCCCATGAGAGCGTCCGGCGTGTCTGCAAAACGTTTCGAATACGCTTTTAGCCAGTCAGGAACGGGAATGCAATCGTCATCGGTAAATACCAGAAATTCCCCATTTGCTCGTGCGGCCCCTTTATTGCGGGCCGCTGCAGGGCCTGCGTGCCTGCTGTTTAACAGGATGATTTCAAGGCAGCCGGTAAATGGTAGAAGGACTTCCTCCGGAGAAACCGGACTGCCATCATCCACGATGATCACCTCAAAATTTTTCCGGGGAAAATCCAGTCGGGTAATGCCCTCGATACACCTTTTCAATTGTGCTGATCGTTGGTACGTGGGTATGATGATGGAAAACAGGGGAGAATGGCCCTCTTTCATGGCACGCATCCTGGGTCTTTTCTGCCCTTTTTTAACATCACAATTCCATTGTAGATCCACCCAAGCAGAACTCCGAAAACGCCGCCCAGGGCAAAGCCATACCCAAACCCGATAAGGCTTCCCCAAAAGGTGACCCTGTAGCCGATGAAATACTGGCTCAGCAATTGTAAATGAGGACCCATAGGTTCGCCGCCTTTGATGATGAGCCAGTTGGTGGCGATAAACACGGCCAAACCCAGAAGGAGAGCTAGCGTAAAGCCCAGGATCTTCACATTCAACCGAAGGACGGCCCTGGCAATTTTATCGGTTTCCCTGCTTGCCATTTTCTCATTTTCCATCATGTTTCGATCTCCTGCTTTGTAAAAATCCAGTCCATATGGTGTGCCGGGCGCCATCTATAGTGGGAAAGGGTCATATATGATCCAAAAAATCCCTCAAACTCATACGTTCCGCCTTTTTTCTCACGCGAAAAAGATAGAGCACCACCAACAGGTTTCGAAGATACGCAGAAAGCCACCCGAACAGAAATCCCCATAAAAAACCATAGAAAAAGGCCACAAAAGCACCCTTTACAGAAACGGTGTAGCCAAAGAAATATTGGGAGAGGAGTTTCAGATTGGGGCCCACCACTTCGCCGCCTTTGATGACGAGCCATAGGGTTGCCACAAAAAAGAGCAGCCCTGAAACCGTTCCCAGGGAAATTCCCAATGCCCATTTGTCCAACCTGGCAAAGGATTGAAGAATTACTTTTTCCGTAAGGGCCCTGCGAGGGGGTACCGATGGGTGTTCTTCGAGATATTCCGCTTCCTCATTGACCGCCCACAGATCATGATCTTTGCCCAGGACATTTTGGGCCGCCAGGATTCCGGTCCGCATGGAATGGTCCATGTTGTTGTAACGATGCATCCCGTTTCGACCGACGGTCTGGAGGTTTTCAAAACCGTCAAGGAAATCCCGAATGACCTTGAGCCGCTTTTGGTATCCAGAGTTGTAGACCGGGTAGGCATCTGGCTGGCGTACCACAAAGGTGTCCTTGACCCGGGTCATTTCCGCCAGCCCGAGCCGGGCCAGCTCTGAAACGGCAACCGCCGACAAGGCTTCATCGGACATAGTGGATAAACCGTCGCCCTCACTGCAGAAGTATTCCATGCCGAGGCTTGTCTTGCGAGGGTCGGGGACCATGGCGGGGCTCCAGTTCTTGAAGTTCTGGATACGGCCCACCTTAAACCCCGGACTGTGAATATAGATCCACTGATCGGGGAAAAGGGCGTCTTTGTCAAGGATCAGGACCACAAGAATCAACCCCCTGTGGGAGAGGGTGTTGGCTGCTTTCAACACACCGGTGGGGACGGTGCGACCGTCAAGCATGCCAACAAGTCTGTCAAGGGGCATGCTGGAGATGAGATGCCCCACCGGCATTTCAAAGGTTCTGTCCCCTTCCATGCACCTTATGCCCGTTATCCGACGGTCCCGGTGATTCAGGCCCACAACCTTTGTGTCGTATCGAACATGACCCCCATTTTCTGTAATTTTTTCGCAAAACGCCTCCCACATCATCCCCGGCCCTTTTTCGGGATAATAAAATTCGTGAATCAGGCTCTTCGCCGTTTGATTCCCGAAGAGTGCGTGTGAAAGGGCTGCCATCAGCGATAACCCTTTGATCCGCTGCCGGGCCCAGTCTGCCGGTATACGGTGACACGGCATCCCCCATAATTTGGCGGTGTACGGAGCAAAGAACTTTTTATAAAGCCTGCGCCCGAAGCGATTGGAGACCCATTGTTCAAAGGTCTCCTCTTCGGGGTAAGGCCGGATTTGCGCTCGAAGATAGCTTAAAAGAATGAACAGGCTTTCCGTTGGCCCCATGCGGGTGAGGGCATTAAAAAAATTGAGGGGATAGTCAAGAAAACGGCCGTCGTAATATATGCGGGAGACCCTGTGGACCTTCATGAATCCCTGGTCCAAGATCGTCTGCCAGAGTTTCATGACGGCATCGTTCTTAGTGAAAAACCGGTGGCCGCCGATATCGAACCGGTATCCCCTGTGGACTTCCGTGCGTGCGATCCCGCCGGGCTTGTCCCCTTTTTCAAGTACAAGAGGGCGAGCGTTCTGCCGGACCAGTTCATAGGCTGCTGCGAGACCGGCAGGCCCCGCACCGATAATGAGAACAGGATCATGGCCTGATGGGGGTCTATTCATCTTGACCTCTGCTCTCCAATACCCTTTCACAGGCCCCGGCCCATGCTTTTTTGGTTTTGTCATGCGCCCACAGAGCAGCAAAGGTCAGGCCGCTGTAAAAAAGATAGAACCAGTGCCAGAAAATGGCTTTCAGCGCAAACCCTGGACCCCTCTTATTCCTGAAGAACCGGTAAAGGTCCCGGTTGAGCCAGAATACGGTCCCTAGAAGGATCGCGGCGGGGACAATACACCATGGAGCAAAACATGAAGCGGGTATCATGGCCGTCGCCAAACCGATACATAAAACACTGATGCGGTCGGATATTTTGGTGTTCAGGTCATTGAGAAATCTTCCCTCGGCCAGGATCAACCGGGCCCAGGGAACGGCCCGATAAAAGATATCGGCCTTCAAGAGGCTTGAGAGGGTCCAGCGTTTCAGGTGTTTTACCTTCAGTTCCTTTACCAGCTCAATGGGATATCCTGCGTTTCTGAGCCGGTAACCCAGTTCAATGTCCTCAACGGTTCCGGGAGCGGATGTGCCCCGGCGCGGGCAATATTTTTCATTAAAGCCGCCGATTTTAAAAAAGATTTTCCGCTTTATGGCCCCACAGGCACCCCAGAAGGTTGACGCTTCCCTCTTTGCCGTATGATGAACGTAGTGGTGAAACAGGTTCTTGTATTGGGAGAGGAAGTTGGTTTCGAACGGTTCGTCGTCATAAGAGCCGAAAATGGCCGCTAATGCCGCATCATTTTTAAATGCGGCAGCGACTCGATCCATGGCATCGGGCTTTATGGATACGTCGGCATCAACAAAAAAAAGGATGTCGCCTTTGGCATGTCGGGCACCCATATTTCGTGCATGGGCAGGCCCCTCCGGGTTAGGGTTTCTTAGCACTTCAGCGTCAAATTTTTCTGCGAGACGCCCGGAATCGCCGGTGTCCCCGTCGGACACAACAATAATTTCGTGGGGCGGCGGGTCGGCGGCCTGCAGGCTCAGGAGGCAGGCGCGGAAGTTTCCGCCCCCATTGTGCACGGGTATGATTACGGAAATGGCAGTCTCGTTAGAGGAAATCATGGGGCAGCGCATCAAAGGGGTTCTGGGAAATACCAGATCTATTACTCCCTGCGGCATGCAGGCGGGCCGGGGAGAATGCCATAAGGTCAGGCCTCTGCGAAAGAAGTGGTTACTCCGTGATGCTCAGGTCTTCCCAACTCAGTGTTTTCATGGGGATGCTGTTGAGGGCAGCATCTATTGCGCAACTGTTATAGTATATGGTTACGGGTCCCTCGTTAGCTGCATTAATCCAGACTTCCCCGTTTACCAGGACGGCCCCTTCTATTTTTAACCCTCCCGATGACCCGCCGCCCCCGCCATTCAGGGTAAGTTCACCCGTTACGAGAATAAGCCCTTTCCAAGAGGTTTCCACAGCGGATCCTCCCTCCAGCGTCAGGTTCCCCTGTACCAGGAGTATCCCGGTCCCGTTCTGATCGGTAATTGTAACATTGCTGGCAGAGGAGCAGATTTTATAATCGGTATTATAGCAACCGGAAGGCGTTGAGCTGTCTTCCCATACTCTCAGCAAGGTTATCCCCTGGTTGACGTTGATGTTGTTATCACCAAGTTCAATCGTGGGAAGGGATCCGCCGGGGTAGGGGCCGGGGTTATAGTCTTCGTCATCCAATAACGGATCTGCATCCGCGGGGTAAACATAGATGTCGGATTTGTCCGCATTTCCACAGAAAGGGCACTCCCCTGCCGTGCACTGATCCTCACCGTTAATATCTATTTTATAAGTAACAGCATCACCTTCAACACCCGAATAGGAAGTGGCCTCCGCATAAAGGGCGGCCAGGATGGGAGGACCGGGGTCATGTGCGACCTCGGTCTGGATGGTGGTTTTGCTGTTTTCACCAATGCCGTAGGCGATTATGATGTCGACCGGACGGTAACTTGTTTCGCCAGATGGTGTAAAAGCCTGCGCCGTGAGAACACCGTCAGGGTAACCGTAAGCAATCACACTCCCACGATTTGTCGGGTCATGTCCTCCTGTAGTGACTCCATCGTCATCATCGTAAAGTGGATTAGAAGTAGTATGCCCTTGCTGTTCCGCATCGTACTCGGTTTTATGCCGGATCTTGACCCAGTATTCAAGATCCGATTGAAGGCTGTTGGTTGTGATGGACGTATTGGTCTGGGAGCTTGAGTTCGGAATATAGCTGGTGTCGGCGTAATGGTAGCCCGAATCATCACCGGTTACCCATGGGCTTGTTGCCAGGATGTAGGCCGTCCAATTGGGGTTAGGATACGGGGGAGATGATGTGTCTGTGGCGGGGTCATATATGGCGTTGCCGTAAGGGGGTGTACCCGGAGGGTTCGTGCTGGGAAGACCCAGGGCAGCCCGGGCCTCTTCCAGACCGGCGTTGGCCGAATAAAGCGCCTCTTTGCTGGAATCGAAATTCTTGGCAATCATGAGTTCGCTGGCGGTCATTTGATACGCCATTGATCCGGCAATGGCCAGTACGCACACAAAAATCAATGCGATAACCAGGATCGCTCCTCGTTCGCTGTTAAAAGTCTGACCCTTCATTGACAACGCCCTCCCAGATTGGTGCAGCGGGCATTATTGTCACGAACTCGATGCGCTATCCGTAGTCCATATTGCATTCTGTTTGCTGTCATAGCCTGTACCGCCCCCAACGCCGCTGCCGCTGCCGCCGCCGGTATCGCTGCCTGATCTGGTTTTTCCCAGGTTAGGCGGCGAAACGCTGTCCTTTAGCTTCCTGCTGTTTCCGGCAAGGGCGTCAGGCGCCAGCACATCCATTACAAGCACCCACGCCTGAACGGCACCGGCCTGAGCAAGGTGAATAAGATTTTGATCGTCCTCTCCATGCTTGAATCCGGCGGATTGCGGCATTATGGGTGTCACTTCCACCGCAACCCGGGTCACCCTTGTCTTGTCGGAATCGCTCAGGGGTACGGAGGTCAGTTCGCTGCCGTCACTGTCGAAATAGGTGAAGGTAAGGGCCTGGATATTCTCGGCGATGGGCTGACCATTTCTCGTGACCTGATTTTCAGTTGTGTCCAGAGTGTACAGGATCCTTTCAGACCCGGTAAAACCCTGGTCGCCATCCGTATCCATTGTAAACTGAACCGTGTCGGAATCCGCAACTTCAATCCCGGCGTCTGCAAACCCGGTAGGATCATAACCCGCCATGAGCAGCTCCTTGGTCATGAGCTGAAGTGCCGCACGGGCGTGTTCCTGAGCGTTAACCACCTGCTCCTGGCTGGAAAAACTCTTGTTCTGAACAATGAATGTGGCGCTTATCGCCCCCAGCACAATTACCGAAACCAGTATGGATATTAAGAGTTCGACTAAGGTAAAACCTTCCTCGCCTGTTTTTGATTCCCCAATCCTGAAACCCATGATAACCCCCCTTGTTAAATGTTTTTGCCCCAGATCATCTTTTAAAATTAGGTTCGGTACAAAAGCGGACCGACTTCTATCGCCCCACGATGGACTTGAGGGAAAGGCTTTTAGAGCTCCCTTTCCAGCTCCATGTCACCGTAACTTCGATGGTGGTCATATTATCATCCGGATCATCAGCGGTTAAAGTCCAGGTTCGCGTAAAAATGGAATCCGAATCATAACTGCTTGAAAGGCTTGTGAGACTCTGGTAGTTGAGGTTTCTCAGTTCCTCCATCTTCTCCTCAGCCAAGGTCACGGCTTTTGTGGAATTGTAGGCAGTCCTGTTAAAGTTGATCATGGCGCCTGTCAGGCTGGCCATTCCCAACAGGCCTACCGACAAAACCATGACCGCTATCAGGAACTCCAGCAGCGTAAAACCTTTCTGACCTTTCCTTCGGATGTCCTGACGAACTGCCATGACGCTATTCCCAATCGCTGCCCGTATACTTGTATAACCTCACCCGTCCGGTTAGATTGACAGAAACACACCGCTGCCGGTCCAGGTTGGTATCATCCTCTGGCATGAGATAGACGTCCCCGCTTAAACTTCCCGGTAAATCCGAAGTTTTAACTAAACCTGAACGCAGAAATGTCACGCTAGGCCCGGTCCCAATAAATGTTACAAACCCGGTGGCACTTGAGTCCCTCGGACTTGAAACGCGACCAAACTCAATCCCAGGATAAGCCTCCGGGATAATGATCGTTCTGACGGATTCTCCGCTATCCATGCCATTATTGTCGTCATCGTCGTATATGGTGAAACGATTATTGCTGATATCAAAGCTTATGATATAGTCGTTACCTTCAGAAATAGCCTTGGCCCTGGCGGCCATCATCTCAGAAAAGACCTGCCTAGCCGCCCCGTTGACCCTGTATTTGGGTGCCCAATTCATAAAGGCTGGAATGGCGATGGCCGTCAAAACACCGCCGATAATGAGGACAAGCATCATTTCCAGCAGAGTGAACCCATAATCGGTTTTACGGCAGCAGGACAACATTCCGGTTCCTTATCAAAATTCGGGAAAATGAGGTCGTGAGCGGTACATGCCGGCATCCAATCCCATCGGGTTCATGGATTGTCACGGTATAATAAATGCAAACTCTGCGCCAGAGAACCTTCAGGCGTTCAGTGTACTCAAAAAAGATGCCGGTTTCAAGTCGTAATTCTCATTTATCCCTGCTGTTTCCAATTTGCTACGAAGGGTCTTATATGCGCACAGACAGCAGATCATTCACAATCGGGGCGAACATCGGCCCGAATTTTTCCTTGGAATAGAACATTTTCGGATAATTCGAATGACTTGTCTACAATAGGGTGAGTGTAAAACAGTTTTACAGTTCCAATTGTAAAAAGTCATTACACAGGCGGTCCCAAAAAGAGATTAGGGCTGGGGGGGTCACGACTTAAATATTGATTTATCTGTCAGCGTAAAAGCCTTCTCGTCTTTCCGTAGGTTACCCTGACACTCTGCCATGATGCTACTCCCAACCGCTGCCCGTATGCTTGTATAACCTCACCCGTCCGGTAAGAAGGACGGTTATGCACCGTTGTCGGTCTCTTCTGGACGTTTCATCCGCCGGCTTCAGATAGACCGCCCCGTTTTTATTCGCCAGGCCTGAGCGCTTGAACGTTACTCTGGGTGGGGACCCGGAAAACGTCACCGCACCCGTGATGGGGTCCCCCGAAGGATTATTCCCATCGATGTAACCAAACTCAATCCCGGGATAAGCAGTCGCAATATCAACTGTTCTGACGGACTCTCCGGTATCCTGCGTGCCATCATTGTCGTCATCGTCGTGTATGGTGAAACTGTTATTGCTGATATCAAAACTTATAGTATAGTCGTTACCTTCAGAAATAGCTTTGGCCTTGGCGGCCATCATCTCAGAAAAGACCTGCCGGCCCGCGCCGTTGACCCTGTATTTGGGTGCCCAATTCATAAAGGCTGGAATGGCAATGGCCGTTAAAACACCGCCGATAATGAGAACAACCATCATTTCCAGCAGGGTGAAACCATGTTCGGTTTTACGGCAGCAGGGCTGCATTTTAGTTCCTTATCAAGATTCAGGGAAATGAAGGGATCTATTAAGCCGGACGATTAATCCGAATCAATGAGAAAAAGGGATCAGATCTTAAATATTAACTATAAGACCTCGATTTTTTAACCCTCTTCCCCCGCAGTTCTCTGGCAAGACGGATCATATCATCAAGCGCTTGGAGCCGTTCGGAAAACGTCATCCGTGCTGTTTGTTCAAGCTGCAACAGTTCAGCACCTTCATGGGTAGCATACTGCCATGGATCCTCATTTTTCTGTCTGCTGATCATTCCTGACCTTTTGCAAATATTCAATATCTGAGGTGGACCCTGTTGTTTGATACTGACAGCATATTGCCCTTTTCAATCTCCGAAAAGCGCCCCTTCAAAAAGGCTCCCAGACCCTTTTGTTTTGAAAGGTTTTGGTGCTGTTTCGATCAATACGAAGCTTCAGGCACCAGTAATTGACGACCTTTTTCCCCAGATTTCGATTGTGTTTTAAGGTATGGACGAATTTCTCCATACCGTATTGTTCCTGCACTTCTTCGATGAAGTCAAAACCGCCGAAATTAATGGCCCGTTCGATAATGATTTGAGACGAGGTTTTATCTATCTTTCTGTCCCAGAACAGTTCTTCTCTCATGTTACATAATCCAAATAGAAGCTTTTTATGTTTTCCCATTCTTTTCGGGTTAATTCTTTTTGTTCTTTATCATTTTTGAGCATAATGATCTGATCAATTTCCTCTTCAGCATCGTCAAAATACACAAAGGATGTCTTGAGTTGATAGTCATAACCCTGATCCAAGCCATATTTTTCCATCACAAGACTTGCAACATCGCTAAAATCCAGCCCCGTTTTACGCAGTATGAAAAATAGATCTACAAAATCTTTTATGGAACCCCTCTGGTTGATTGCCACCGCCTTCATTGCGGCGATATCGTTCAAAGATGCCAAAGGGCATGTAATCCCATCTTCTATAGACATCCTATTCACCTGAGACAAGAGTCCGTAGGGAAGATAGAATAAGGAGAATTTTAATTTTTCAGGCCCGAGGTAGAGTATTATGGTATCTTTTCCCATTAGCTCAACAGCGACTTCATTAAAACATCCCTTCATTCTGTATAGGAATATCTCGGCGCTGAATTCGTCCCTGGTGAAAAAATCCAGGTCTACCGACACACGATGCCTCAAGTGAAAATAGACCGCGGTGCCGCCGGCCAGATAGGTCCTTTCCGGAAGGGCATCGCATTTCAGAATACGCAACAGTTGTTTTGTTAGCAAGGGTATAATATTTTTAGAAAATTTAACCATGATCGATTCTATCATTTACTAAGGCTTCCTGCAAGCCTGTACGTTTCCGACAACAATTCTCACTATGGGCAACGCTCTCCCCCTCGTTCCCACATTTTGAATGGGAACCAGAACTCAATTCGAATGGTATCCACGCAGAGAGCATTGGGAGTCAGGGGTTGTATCGTGGGGTCGGGTCTTATATAAGCCTTGCCTAATTACATAGTAAATGGTATATCATCCTTGTAAAATTACTTCAACATCCTTTGAAAGCAAGGACATCGTGTGCATGGAACGACAGATTGATGCAAAACTTCTAGGTTGGAAAAAGAGTGAATTCAGGAAACCCTTGATCATAAGGGGGGCGCGACAGGTCGGAAAAACATTTTCCGTATCCAGTTTTGGGGAGAATCATTTTGAAACATTTATAAAGATCGATTTTGAACGGGATCGGACAAGCCACAGGATCTTTGAAGGGGATTTGTCTGCCAAAAAGCTGCTTTCGGAGCTTGAAATTCATGCCAATAAAATGATCATACCGGGGAAAACCCTGCTGTTTTTTGATGAAATCCAGGAGTGTGAAAGGGCTTTGTTGAGCCTGAGGTATTTTTACGAGGAGATGCCCGAACTTCATATCATTTCGGCAGGTTCTATGCTCGAATTTGCGTTGGGCAGTGTCTCTTTTCCTGTGGGACGACTCTCATTTGAGTGGATGCGGCCCATGACATTTCATGAATTCTTAATAGCGTCAGATCGGAAAATCCTTGCTGATAGACTGCCGTCCATTTCCGACTTCAAACCAATGAGCCAAACTGCCCATCTTAAAGTGCTGGAGCAGCTCAAGCTATATTTTCTTGTGGGCGGAATGCCGGAGGCTGTGAAACGATATTGCAGAACAAGCAGTTTAACTCAGGGTTTTATTGTTCATGAAGAAATATATCAATCGTATCTTCAATCGCTAATGAAATATAATAAAAGAGCTGATGTTGACAGTCTGGATCATTTGCTGAGGTCTTTGCCGTCTCAAGTGGGGAATCAAATCAAATATACCCGGCTTGACCCCGATCGGAGAATTGAAAAAACCAAAAAATCTCTTCAAATTTTAGAAAAGGCATTACTTTTTCATATTATCAAGTCATCCAATGCTCATGGGCTTCCCCTGAATGCCGGTGCTTCATCAAAAATCATGAAACCGCTTTTTCTGGATATAGGGCTGATGCAGTACCATTGCGGGGTCCATCCGTCAGATATCCTGAATGAAAGGGATCTCTCCAAGATAT
>Ga0233431_1003430_pt1 | contig 19035 bp, 13 predicted proteins | sample SI_118_April2016_FD_179867 | JGI IMG/M metagenome (GOLD analysis project Ga0233431, IMG submission 179867) | Seawater microbial communities from Saanich Inlet, British Columbia, Canada - SI_118_April2016_200_MG | ecosystem: Environmental > Aquatic > Marine > Inlet | place: Canada: British... | reverse complement strand
ATTTAATACCTGTAATAATGATTGGCCAATAATTAATGATAAAAATGCCGGGTTCCGGTCATTACCATCGATAGGTTCAATTCATCTGCCTTTTTAACCACCTCGCCATCTTTGATGGACCCTCCTGGCTGTATAATCGCTGAGGCCCCTGTTTTTGCAGCGAGCTCTATACTATCAGGAAATGGGAAAAATGCATCTGAGGCTAGAATTGACCCACTTAAATTTAACCCTGCTTCACCAGACTTACGAACAGCGATTTTAACAGAATCTACCCGCGACATCTGGCCAGCACCAACTCCTAGCAGCTGATTTTCATTGGCAAATACAATTGCGTTTGACTTGACATAACGAACTAGCTTCCAACCAAGTTTTAATGCAGCGATCTGTGTTTCTGTCGGCCTCAGACGTGTAACAATATTTAATTCTTCAATTTCACCCTGATCTGAATCCCTATCCTGAATTAAAAATCCTCCAGCAACAGATTTTATCATTTGAAAATCTGGTTCATATTCACTATTCAATTCAATCACCCTGAGATTTTTTTTCTTTTTGAAAATCTTTAGCGCAGCCGGTGAAAATTCTGGTGCCACAATACATTCCAGAAATGGTTTTACCAGCAATTCAGCCAAACTATCCGTAACCAATGTATTAAATCCAACAATACCGCCAAAATAACTGACTGGATCGGTTGAGACAGCTCGTTGATAGGCTTGCAAATTATCCGTCCCGAGTCCGAAACCACATGGATTTGCATGTTTGATGATTGTGCATGAAGGTTCTGAGAATTCACGTGAAATGTTTATGGCAGATTCAAGGTCTGCATAATTATTATATGATAAATCTTTCCCCTGATGCTGAAACCAAGGCAGTGATTTTCCATGGGAAATAAAAAAGCCAGCTTTCTGATGAGGATTTTCACCATATCTCATTTCCTGCTGTTTTTTTGTATCTACTGAAAAGTTTTCCTGAAGCTTCTTATCAGAGCTGGATAAGAATGAATAAATTGCTGATTCATATTCAGATGTCATTTTAAAAACTGCCCGAGCATATTTTTCTCTTACTTTGAGAGGAATAGCCCCATCATTCTCATTAAAATGTTTGATAAAATCATTATACAGGGATGGATCACATAATGGTATAACTGAATGATAATTTTTTGCCGCAGCCCGAATCATTGAAGGTCCACCAATGTCAATATATTCAATGGCTTTTTTAAATTCAAGTTTTTTATCTACAGCTTCTTGTACAAAGGGATAGAAATTAACAATTATCAGATCGATTTGTAATCCACCTATATTTGTCAGATCTGTCATATGGGATTTGTTATCCCGATCGGCAAGTATGCCACCAAATATTTTGGGATCCAATGTTTTCACTCGCCCATCCATGACTGAGCTCAAACCGGTAATTTGTGAGACTGGTGTAACAGGAATTCCAGCCTTTTCGAGTATTTTCTGGGTGCCACCTGTAGAAATTATCTCGACACTTTTTTCATTGAGGAAATTTGCAAGTTCAACAATACCATCTTTGAACCAGACACTTATTAATGCTCTTTTAATCATATATTCATATTCTCCAACTTTATATTATCCATGGAATATTATTTACCCATTCAATTCTATCTTCGCAAAATGCCTTCACTACTTTTGGATATAACTTATGCTCCGCTTTTAGAACGCGTGAAGCTAATATCTCTGCAGTATCACTCTTTTCAACTGGGACCGTGACCTGCTGAATTATTTTACCATGATCATAGATATCGTCAACAATATGAACCGTAACCCCTGTTGTTTTTACACCGGATTCAATAACAGCCTTATGTACCAATTTCCCGTAATAGCCTTTGCCGCCAAATGACGGCAGCAAAGCAGGATGAATGTTGAGAATTCTATTTTTATACTTTTTAATAACTTCATTTGGAATCAATTTCATATACCCAGCTAAGATGATGAGCTCCGTTTTTACTTTTTCTAATTCCCTTATCATTACATGTATTAAATCTTCAGTTGATGGATACCTTTTATTATTGATTATCGCTGTGTTGACACCTGATTCATTGGCGTAAGTAACTGCTCCGCATCCCGGATTATTACTTATTAATAACTGAATATTGCCGGGGATATTATTGGAAAGCATTTCCTTATGAATTGTTATAAAGTTTGATCCTCCACCTGATGCAAATACGGCAATATTTTTTTTAAATGTCATTCTGTGAATGTCAGCCTGCTCTCAATTTCCGCATATATTTCCTGCAAAGTATCCTTATCTGTAAAGATATTGAATGTATCAGTTGGAATAACCATTACAGGTATATCAGTGATATTTTTTATCCATCGATCATACGAAATATTTAAGGTGTGGAGGTATTCAGGATCGATATCACTTTCAAAATCCCTACTGCGATTTTTTATCCTTGTTAGTAAGGTGTCCGTTGTTGCTTTAAGATAAATTATTACATCCGGCTTCCTCAGAAATGATGTCATATTTTCGAATAAATGCTGGTAGGTATCCCAATCTCTTTCAGACATGAATTTTAACTTATGAAGATTTTTGGCAAATATCTCTACATCTTCATATATGGTTCGATCCTGTATTGCCCCTACTGGCGTATTTGACATTTCAATATGCGTCTGAAAACGATGATGTAAAAAGTAAATTTGTAAATTAAATGACCATCGCTTCATGTTGTCGTAAAAATCACTTAAGTATGGATTATCCACAACGGATTCAAAAAATGCTTCCCAGCCAAAATGTTTGGCTATAGTCTTGGTAAAAGTTGTTTTACCTACACCAATATTACCGGCTACTCCCACAAATACATTTGATTTCAACCGATTATCTCCCCAGTCATGAATTCGGCATTCCCCGGTTTTAGTCGAATATTTTTCATAGAATTTGAAAGATCAGTCTCGCTTTTTAAATGAACCTTTATATAGTTATCCGTATGCCCAATCGCTTCTCCATCAAGGAAAGACTCAAATAACACTTCTTTATTCAACCCAATATGGTGTGAATGAAACGATCCTCTCTTTCCGAGTGATATTTCATGGAGTTTCACGCTTCTATCGTGTATTACTTTCCTGTCAACCTGATCTTCCATCATTTTGGCGGGGGTATTATCACGACCTGAGTAGGAAAATACATGAAGGTAAGCAATATTCAGATTTTGAATAAACTGGATAGTATCTAGAAAATCATCATCCGTTTCCCCTGGAAAACCAACAATCACATCAGCGCCGATACAGGCATTATTATGAATGGAATGAATATAATTTATTCTATCCTCATATAATTTCCTGGTATATCTTCGCTGCATCATTTTTAAAATTTTATTTGATCCTGACTGCAGGGGTATATGAAAATGCGACACCAGAGTTTGAGAAGTCCTGACAAATTCTATGATTTCGTTACTCAATAAATTTGGTTCAATTGAGGATATGCGAATTCTCTCAATACCTTTTACTTCTTCCAGGTTAATTAATAAATCAATGAGAGTTTCATCATTGGATGTCCTGAAGTCTCCAACATTGACACCGGTGAGAACAATTTCCTTTAGTCCAAGTGATGATATCTGTTCTGCCTGTTTGATGACATTCTCCATGGTGTCACTTCGACTTCTGCCCCTTGCCAGGGGTATTGTGCAATAGGTGCATGGATAATCACAGCCATCCTGGATTTTTAGAAATGCCCGGGTCCTCTCACTTTCAGAATAAGATGATTCAAATTGTTTTACCATATTTACATCTGAGTGAAATATTACCGGCTTCCCATTAAAATAGGTGTTTTCAATATGAGATGGAATATGAAATTTTTCTTCAGAACCGACAATCAGGTTTACTCCAGGTATGGCGGATAATTCATCCGGTTTAAGCTGGGCATAACATCCGGTTACGGCAATTATTGAGTTCGGATTACGAAGTTTAATTTTCCTGATTGCTTTCCGGCATTTCCGATCGGCATTTTCGGTAACTGAACATGTATTCAGAAGATATACGTCTGCAGATTCTGAAAATCTAACCTGCTTATATCCATGTTCGATGAATTCTCTTGATATAGTGGAAGTTTCTGAAAAATTCAATTTACAACCCAAGGTATGAAATGCGATTGTTTTATATGGTATTCCCAAGTATGCTTCCCAGATTATTAATTAAGTTTTGACTCAACTTGATGGCAGGCTACTTGATGTTCTACAGATTTTTCCATGAGAACTGGCTCATCTGCAGTGCATTCGGGCAATATTTCCCCATCTTTAACAGCTACATGACATCTGGGATGAAAAGAACATCCTGAAGGAGGGTTTGAGGGGCTCGGTATATCACCCTTCAGAATAATTCGCTTTGAATTCATGGTGGGATCAGGGATTGGGACGGCAGATAACAATGCTTCAGAATAAGGGTGGAGTGTATTTTTGTATAACTCCCTGGCATCAGCAATCTCCATAATTTTACCCAAGTACATAACTGCAACCCGATCAGAAATATATTCTACAACCGTGAGATCGTGGGCAATAAATAAATAGGTGAGATTGAATTCCTTTTGCAGCTCTTTTAATAGATTTATGACCTGAGCCTGTATGGATACATCCAGAGCTGAAACTGCTTCATCACAAATGATCAACTTTGGTCTGACTGAAATAGCCCTGGCGATGCCAATTCGCTGCCGTTGACCTCCTGAAAACTCATGTGGATATCGTGAGGCATGCTCTTTAGGCAAGCCAACAATATCTAATAATCTCGCAACTTCCTTCTGGATTTTATCTTTTGGTACCACTTTGTGGACCTTTAAGGCTTCAGATAACATATTTCCCACAGTCATTCGTGGATTAAGAGAGCTATATGGATCCTGGAATATGATCTGCATATCACGACGCAATTTTCTCATGGCTGGTTTATCAATTGTTGATAAATCAATTCCCTGGAAATAGACACTGCCTTCAGTGGCTGCCAGGAGTTTTAATATTAAACGGCCCACAGTTGTTTTGCCGCATCCCGATTCACCAACCAGACCCATGGTTTCACCCTGGTACAGTTTGAATGAAACATCATCTACAGCTTTTACATGACCAGTAACTTTTGATAAAAATCCAGTCCGTATTGGAAAATATTTTTTTAGGTTTTTAACTTCAACCAGGATGTTATTTTTTGACATTAGGTGCTTTTAATTTGTTTTTTTTAATTGAAATCAAGCTAATAAATTACTTTTAGATTAAGGCATTTTTCAATCGTCAATATCTTATTTCGAAGAGAATTTTTATCGCAAACTTTGTATAGAATTTTAAACATTGAATATTCATTCTCAAATTGTATATACTTGGGATTTACCTCATACTCTACTGTAATTTTATCCTGTTATGAAATTAAATATTCTTATTGTCGAACCATTTTTCACCGGGTCTCATGCAATTTGGGCCCAGGACTATGTCAAAAATAGTATTAACAATGTGACCATTCTAAATTTACCCGGCAGGCATTGGAAATGGCGGATGCATGGCGGTGCAATAACTCTTGCAGAGCAATTCAATAATTTACTTCAACTACCAGATATAATTATTGCATCTGATATGTTGGATGTCTCCTTATTCATCTCATTAATTCGACATAAAATTGGTAAGATCCCGGTGATTACTTATTTTCATGAAAACCAATTAACCTATCCTTGGTCATCTGCCGATTCAGATGTGGGTAATGGAAGAGATGCCCATTATGGATTTATCAATTATACATCAGCGCTAATTAGTGATGGTATACTTTTCAATAGTCATTTCCATTTGAATTCCTTCACCTCTGCTTTAGAGACATTTTTACAGTCCTTCCCTGATTACCAAAATTCAATGGCAGTTTCAAATATCCGAAACAAATCAAAAGTCATCTACCCAGGTATTGATACTGAGTTGTTTGATCAATTTCAATTGACTGCAAAACCATCTGATCCACCTTTGATTATTTGGAACCATCGGTGGGAATATGATAAAAATCCTGAAGAATTCTTTAAAGCATTAAAAATAATAAAAGAAAATCGAATACCATTTAAGTTGGCGGTTTTGGGTGAGAAATATTATAACTCACCAAAAATATTTGGTGATATCCAATCGGAATTTCGTGACCAAATTATCCATTTCGGATTTGCCGAGAATATAGAGGATTATGCCAAAATACTCCAGAGCGGATCCATCCTGCCGGTTACTTCTATTCAGGATTTTTTTGGTATCAGTATTATTGAGGCAATTTATTGCGGACTCCAACCGCTCCTACCTGTTAGACTTTCATATCCAGAGTTAATTCCAAAAGAATATCACGAGATACTGTTTTATGCTGATTTTGATGATTTAGTAATTAAACTTGAGACGGCATTAAAAAGATATGATCATTCAATTGAAAATAATTGCAGAAGTATTGGAAGTAATTACTCATGGTCGGTTATTGGAAAAAAACTTGATGAATTTATGCATTTGGCAGTATTAGAAAAGAAAACGAAGGGTAATACCTGAATAAATTATCTTATCGCCCCATTACACTAATTTGTTTTTGTTGGTGTATAAAACAAACCAAAAATCACCTTGAATATCGATTATTGATTAATGAATTTTGATTTAAGAAGGAATTTAATTATAGATACTTATGTTTATAAAAATGTATCTATCTGATTTTTTTCTGCATAAGGAAGTGCTGGATGGTTCCAAACAATAAATGGGTTTTTTTAATAATGTTAAATCCATTGGATTGATAGAATTGCACAGCATTTTCGCGAGCCTGGAGGACAATCTGTTTTGCATTCTTTTCAGCCGCAATATTTTCAAGATCTTTGATTAATTTTGTGCCTGCTCCTGAGCCGCGAAAAGTCTCAATTACACCCATATATCTGATCTGAGCTTGCTCAGGAGAATTCAAATGCAATCTGGCAACGGCGATGACTTGCTTTGACTCAGTCACCAGCATTCGGTGGATAGATGTTATATCACTGTCATCACGCTCGGTACCCTGAGGCTGCCCCCAGGGTTGACGCAATATTTGCCAGCGCGTTTGATAATATTTTTGGAATTCGTCTTCAGAAAGTGGTGATGTGATTTTCAAATTAGATTTGAATTGGGATGGCAATATAATGCTACTCAGCCCGGCGTACAGGATTGCCTGTGGTTTTTGCTGAACATTCCTGCCAGTAGTAGCACCAATTACAGAGGATTGATTCTTTTGGATAAAAATTACCGGAATCAGAAGTCAGGTCAACAATCTGGTCAACCTGTTTTTTCAATTTCTTTTTGAATTTAATCATCTCTTCGGCGGAATGATGTATTGAGACTTCAACACCCTGACGCAGGAAATGCCATGTAAGAGTGATATCCTTAATATCATCAAATTTTTCCTGAACACATAAATGATAGATAACCAATTGCAGATTATTTTTTGCAGAATTTACTGTTAGCGGATGTTTACCAGTTTTATAATCATGAATGACATATCGACCTGGTTTGGGTCGGTCTAATCTATCTACGACCCCTCTGAAGTGATATCTACCATTCATTTTAAAATCCATTGCCAACTCAGTGCCCACGACGTATTCGTCAAAAGTAGGACCATATTTATGATAATAATTTGACAGACATCGTTTCCCAATTGAATAATAATTATCGCTGCCCATCCGAACATCAGCTATAAAAATATCTTTGTGCCAGTTCCCCACCCAGATATCATCAAATTTGGTGCAAATGCTATCGAAAGTGATATATGGTTTGGCAATATTCTCTTTCTGATATAGCCATTCAAGGGTAGCATGTACACATTTCCCCATGAAGGCTTCAATGCTTTCTGACTTTTTCCGAATTCCCTCAAAATACACAAGCTTATACTGTTCACGACAGGATTTAAAAGTACTTATCTGTGAAAATGAATAATGGTTTTTTGGTTTAAAACTCACAATTAATTTGTCTGCCTATATAGTCTATACTCTCCAAAACCATCATCCAAAAAAACATATTGTCGGTGGTCACGGTAAGTCCAAATCTCATAGGCTCTACCATAATTATCCCTTCCTGTAACTTCGACAGTTGAAGGTTTGCCATTTTGTATATATACAATTCCTCTATCTGATTTCCATCCGGATGAGAGCGTCCCAAAACGTGAATTGGAATACTCGACCCGGCCGTAGAATTCCATCAATAATTCATTATCTTTTGTATCCGGTGTGGGATCGTTATCGCGCCAGTAATTATAGACATAGAGTTTCTGATCAATGGGTTCAAGTTTTGATAATTCCTTATAATCATCATATTCAAGAATTAGAGACATAACCTGTACAAGCAAAGGTATATCTTGAAAATATTTGTCTATTGAGGTATTTATGAAGGATAACTCAACATTGTTGCTGTATCCTCCTGCAGTAACATTAAATTCCATCACACCAAGCCAATCTTCATCAATGGCTATTGGTAGGTAAATGAAACCCTTATTATCAATTTGAATTTTTGCAGAATCGCTTAGAATAATGGTCCCCATATCAGAAATTGTATATTTTGTCAAAATCTCTGTTTCATCATTTTCAAGGGGGATTTGGAATCTTAGAAAAAATGAACCAATTTTAAGATTTATTTGATCACCAGTATAATGATATTTATCGTTATCAATATATACTGGGAATATTTCACTCATACTTGTTTTAGTCAGTATATCAACTTCTTTTTTGACATTCCATTTATGCTTGCTATCTTTATCAAAAATCATAAGAGAAAATTCATATTTCCCCTCATCAAGATAAATTGAAAATTCACTATTGACAAATCTTTCCGGTTGACGAGTATCCGCGTAGAAAAACTCAACGGTTTCTTCAATCCAGGATTTACGAAATACCTGCTTTTCACTTTCTATATCTGTAACTGATAGCTGGAACTCTGCTTTAGTTTTAAAATGATCATCATGTTTCGAAAAAATAAAAAATGGATTTGGAGAATGAATGGTAATATCAACATGGAAACTATCGCTTCCTGTAATCTTGTAGTGATTGATCCACAATTTATGCTCAGCACTGTTAAATGGACTCTTGCGATCAAGATTACCTGTTGAACAAGCGGTAAATAATGTTATTAAAATTAGTATTGCTGAATTTTTATTGATGATATCTGCTCCAATTATAAAATGCCATTCCCCTATCTGTGCCAAACCAGACCCAGGCTTCATCACAGCCTATTTCGAATATCCGGTTTCCTGGTATTCCGTCAAAGGAATTATAATAATATGTTTGACCCGACTTCAGGTTCAATAGAACTGCCTGATCCATATCGGTGATCCATGCATAATGTCCTGAAACAGACATCTTGAATACATCATAAACATATACCTGCTCCAAAGTATTATCATCACCAAGTTTCCAAATTCCTTCACCAGTAAGTAAAGTATAGTCGCCAGTACAATCGATAGCGCGAAAAATCTTTTCGGTTAATTTGATAACTTCTTCAGATTTCAAATTAACTTTAAAGACGCCACTTTTACTTACAATATAGAGAAAATTATCTAAAACTTCCAGATCATAAATTTCAATATTGTCAAATTCGCTGAAGATCTGAGGTTTATTGGTCATGAGAGAATTGCTTTTTAACTTAACTATATCAATTCCACGGGCAGTAGCCAGATATAATTTACCGCTTTTTTCCACTATATCCCATACTGCTGGATCATTCAAACCTTCTGTAATATTTGTCCACTCGTTTTCTAATATTTCAAGAATAACCAAACCATTCAAAGTACCAATGTATAAATAATATCCTGATCTAATCATTTTATTTACGGTTATATCCCGGTGACGCTGGGTATTTTCAGCAATAAATTCAGACCATTCATTACTATCTTTCCTCCATTGATAAATTGGACTCATCTCACGTCTTATTTTTGTATATCCTATCCGTTTATATTCATTATCTGTTATCCACCAACTCCCGTAACCATCATTATAAATCTCAGTAATAAAATCTATATCGGGCATTCCCATATAAATTTGGGTGCCGTAAGGGCTGTAATTTTTTGACATATAAATCTGACCAAGATTTGTCCCAACCCACAAACGTCCATCTGAATCCTGCATTGAAATAATTGGTTTTTGACGTATTCTTCGAGGTTTCAAAAGGTGATCAGTGTCATCATCCTGAAAAAAATATTCATCAACTTCAATATCCTTACCGGCTCTGCCATATTGTGAATAACCCCAGTCAATAAAATCAGGATTGAAATTTTCTTCTGGTGTTATCTCTACACCGCTGTAAGGGTCAACGGCGATGTAGGTGTTGGCATAATCAATCCAAATGATACCATCCGAACTACCAATATCCTCAATCCCTCGACTTGATACTGAGATATTCGCTGTCTGCCAGTAAGAAGCTATGGATGACTTAAAACTGATGCCGTCATTATGGACTGCCCAAAAATAATCTGAATTGGGATCATAATAGAAATGATATATCATCACTGCATCAAGGTACTTGCTCATTGAGGAGGAATATTCCATGGTTTCATAAAACTTGTCCCATCGATAGATGCCATCATCCGCAGCAAAATATATTTCCCAACTGGTTTCTGTTATAGCGTTAATTCTATCCGGTTCAGAATAAATTTCCCAGTCTTCTTCAGAATACGAAAAATTCTGTCCAAATATGATGGATAGATTTGCTACGCTTATAAATAGTAGTGAAATTAATCTCATGACTTCTGCATTAATAAACTGACACCATTCATCTCATCAGGGATCTGCAATTCAATATACTCAAGTATAGTCGGGGCGATGTCTGCTAACTTCCCATCTTTGTTTAGTACAAATGAGTTTGATTGGTTGAATAAAATGAAAGGAACCGGTAAAGTCGTGTGAGCTGTATGCGGTTTTCCGGTGACGGGATCCTGCATCATCTCCAGGTTTCCATGATCTGCAGTAAGGAAAAGTGTCCAGTCATATTTTTTTACGGACTTGATTATTCTCCCGACGCAATTGTCAACAGTTTGCAGGGCAGTAATAGCGGCGTCTAAATTTCCAGTATGTCCCACCATATCTGGATTTGCAAAATTTAAAATGATAGTTTCAAAGGTTTCAGACTCAATGGATTCGATTACATTGTCGCATACCTCTACCGCGCTCATTTCAGGTTGTAAGTCATATGTTGCAACACGGGGTGACGGGATTAAAATTCGTTTTTCGTGTGGAAAAACTTTTTCATCACCACCATTCATGAAATAAGTCACATGAGCATATTTTTCGGTTTCAGCGATTCTTAGCTGACGGTAGCCGGCGCGATCAAGAACTTCAGGGAAAATATTCGTCAGCGGAATAGATGGAAATAAAACGGGGAAAGTAAATTTCTCACTGTATGATGACATGCTTAGCAGTTGTAAATCTAAATTATTGGTGTCAAAATGATCAAATGATTCATCAATAAATGCTGTTATCATCTGACGCATGCGATCGGCACGGAAGTTAAACATTAAAAATCCATCACCATTAGTTACATGACATCCGTCACTGATGATTTTGGGAGTTATAAATTCATCTGTAATGTCAATATCATACGATTCAGTTATGGCTTTTAATGGATCATCGAATCTATCGCCCTGGCAGGAAACAAGCATGTCATATGCCAATTGAGTTCGTTCCCATCGGGTATCCCGATCCATGGCATAATATCTCCCACAGACGGTGGCGATTGATCCGAATTGAATTTCTTCCAGGAATTCACAAAACTGCGTCATATATTTTATACCACTGGTCGGTGAAGTATCGCGGCCATCTGTTATGGCATGGATTACCGCCTTGGGGACACCGGCATCCCTGGCGAGAATAAGTATCTCTTTGAGATGATCCAAATGGCTGTGAACACCTGCATCACTAAATAAGCCATTTAAATGCAATGTGCTGTGATTGGCAATGACGGTCTGGAATATGTTATTAAGAGTCGGAATATTTTTAAATTCATTAGACTTGATGGCATCATTTATTCTCACCAAATCTTGTTTTACAATTCTTCCTGCGCCAATATTGGTATGCCCTACCTCTGAGTTGCCCATGACACCATCAGGGAGCCCAACATATGCACCTGAAGTCTCAAGTTTGACCGTGGAGCCAACATAATTCAGATAATCCAGATTGGGTGTTTCGGCCAGAATAGCCGCATTGGCATGAGATTCTTTACGGAGTCCGTAACCATCAAGAATAATGAGTATGAATTTTTTGATATTACTCATGAACGTTTTTAACAGTTTTAAAAGCTGAATTGGAAGATGTCATTTTTGTGTTATCATTCAAGATTCAAATTATGGATTTTGATATTAAAAAGCGTATTTACGCATTAATTAATCAATTGGGATCAGGCAAAACCTGATTCAATTGCAGCTCAAAAATCAAAATATTCCCAAATATTAAACAGGGGCGAAAATGTTCCGCCCCTGTTTAAAGTTTTTATATTATGGCTGTTATTTAACCAGCATCACTTTCTGAATTTGAGAGAAGTTACCTGCAGTTAATTTTACAAAGTAAATACCGCTTGGTTGAGTCCCTGCATTCCAGGTTATTTGGTAATAACCAGCTATCTGATTCTGATTAACCAATTCGGTAACCAGCTGACCAGTCATAGCATAAACTTCCACTTTTACATTGGAATCCTGTGGGATTCTATAGTTTACAGTGGTAGTTGGATTGAATGGATTTGGATATGCAGCAGACAGTGCAAAGTTTTCGGGTACTGCCAACTCATCAGTTACAATGAGATTACCTGTTGTGAGTGGTGTACTGCCATAATGATAATTATTCAGATCCATCTCTACATGTTTCTCAGAATTGTCAGCATAACTCCAAAGTCTTAAATCAATATTGTCACCGTCAGCATAACCATCCAATGAGATATTGTAATTTTCATATCCTTCCCAGGCAACCAACAAAGCAGGTGAATTGAGATCGATAACTTTTATTGCACCAACTACATCGCCATTAGCATACGCAACAATTTCATCACCAACGGATACATTCCCTTCAATAGATTCTATTAAAATGGGATGAGATACACCAGTTTTTGTTATTTGATACTGGTCTGACTGTGTGGCGGCAAATTGTTCAAACATGTACTCATTACCACGCGCCATTGAAGCACCACAATCATATTCGAGAGTTGCAGGATCTGAACCCTCAAGATACACTCTGTACCCCTTGCCAGGCTGTAGTCCGCCATTGGAATCGATAGTATTAACACCAAATCCAGGGAGATAATAATTCCCACTATCATCTGTTACCAGAAGAACTGGAATGCCATTAAAGGCATCAACAGCATCCACAGCTTCGGAGCAGTGGTAAGCAACATTATTCCAGAATAATGGGAATAAATCAATAGGACAATCAACTATCATAGCTCCTTCAATTTCAAGAACAAGTGGATCATTACCAGTTAAATACACTGAGTAACCTTCACTACATTGGACATCATTAATCATGTTGACGCCAAATCCAGGAAGATAGAATTGAGATTGATCATTTGTAACAATCAAAACGTCATCAGCAGGGAATATATTTTCTACAGCAGGATCGAGGGGTTCAACATAAAATGAAATATTGTTCCATCTAAGCCCGAGCAATTCTAAAGTTTGGGTTGTAAAGTACTGACAGTTACCTTCCATTTCAGCAGTAGCGCATGGATCATAATTCAGAGACTCAGGATCCATACAGCCATATCGGTTTGCATCAAGATTTGCTACGGTAATGATATCACCAAATACACCATTTCCAACAGCATATGAGACTTGATCAGCAGGGATAGCATATTCACCACATGCTTCATCCATGCTATTCCAAATTTTGTAATCAACAGGATTACCGGCGACATAACCTGAAAGTTGAACACCGCCAAAGGCACAATTATCAACTGACCCTGTTGCAACAATTTCCAATTGCTCACCTAGATAAGCAGACGCACCTACCAGTATCTCACCATATTGGTCAGAACAATCATTATAGTTGATTAGACCAGCAGCATCAAATAAACCTACTTCATCGTACTCATTTAATCCACCAGTTACATTTACGAGGATTAATGAACTGACACCAGTTTCTGGTGGTAAGTCAGTAAAGTATACTAGTTCAGGACAATCATTTTCAGGGTCATCATCACAAACTCCACAAAAATCTTCATATGCATCACCATCGCAAACACCATCACAATCCATTGCATCATTAAAATCTAATGGATCAACACAATCTTCACAGTCATCCACTACCCAATCACCATTACATACTCCCGCACAATCTTCTACTGCATCGCCATCACAAACACCGTCACAATCCATTGCATCATTATAATCCATTGGATCAACACAATCTTCACAATCATCCACTACCCAATCACCGTTACATACTCCAGCACAATCTTCAACTGCATCACCATCACAAACACCGTCACAATCCATTGCACCATTAAAATCCATTGGATCAACACAATCTTCACAATCATCCACTACCCAATCACCGTTACATTCACCAGCACAGTCTTCCTCAGCGTCACCACCCCAAACTCCTTCACAATCCTGGACACAATCATTATCCGGATTCTCATCGCAAATACCACATTCATCTTCGTAACTAAGACCATCACAAACACCATCACAATCCATAGCACCATTAAAATCCATTGGATCAACACAATCTTCACAGTCATCAACTACCCAGTCACCATTACAGACTCCGGCACAGTCTTCAATTGCATCACCATCACAAACACCGTCACAATCCATAGCACCATTAAAATCTATTGGATCAACACAGTCTTCACAGTCATCCACCATCCAGTCACCGTTACAGACTCCTGAACAGTCTTCTACTGCATCACCGTCACAAACACCGTCACAATCCATGGCACCATTAAAATCTATCGGATCTACACAGTCATCACAGTCATCCACCAACCAGTCACCGTTACAGACTCCGGCACAATCTTCTACTGCATCACCGTCACAAACTCCTTCACAATCCATGGCACCATTAAAATCCATTGGATCAACACAGTCTTCACAATCATCCACCAACCAGTCACCGTCACAGACACCAGAACAGTCTTCAACTGCACTTCCACCACATTCACCGGCGCAATCTTCGACATTTTCTTCACAGTCGCACCAGCCTTCATCTTCTGGATACCAGCATGATTCATCCGCACCGAAGTTACAGGCTTCAGGGTCATCACAACTGACGGGGACGCCTGTTAATTCAGAAATAATAAGTAGTAGATCACCAAAGCTACCTGTACCAATAAGATATGTAGCTGTCACTTCAGTTTCGGTATCTGTATCAGGCTCATATACTCTGACAATTACTTCATTGCCATCAACCCAACCTGCAAACTGATCACCACCAAATGCACAGTAATCAAGAGATCCAATTGCAGATATATCTAACTGACTGCCATCCCAAACACCAGCACCAACAAGTAATTCACCAATTACATTATCGCAATTACCTGAATTCATGATAGCATTGGCATCAAAGATACCAATTTCATCACCGGGCTCTAAAAATGTAATCGATGCCTGGAATGATATCAACTGGTATTCACCTGTTTCGTCAATTTCAACATTATAATAATCTTCAACAGGGGTATCGTCAATTTCAATTTCAGAAGCAATAAGCAGTAAATCGCCAAAGCTACCAGTACCAATAGAGTAAGTTACAGTAGCAGCATATTCCATACCTGTTGATTCGCGATATATTTTCACGACTACTGGATTACCATCTACCCAACCGGCAAATTGGTCACCACCAAAGGCACAATAATCAAGGGAGCCAATAGCAGAAATATTTATTTGGCTGCCATCCCAAACACCAGCGCCAACGAGTAATTCTCCAATTTCATTATTGCAGTTGCCTGAATTTGTGATAGCATTTGAATCAAATACACCAATTTCATCTCCAACCTGCAAACCTGTTATAGATGATTGAAAAGATATTAACTGAAATTCTCCAGTAGGTTCAATTTCAACATTATAGTATTGTGCAGACATAGCTGCAAACAAAACGACTAATGAAAACATTCTAAAAATAGATCTCATTTACTTAACTCCTTGTTTATTATTTGTAATTCTTTTCTTTATTAAAATGGAATATTTAGTGAAAACCTGTGAGATGTATCAAACTCACTATTTGGTGCTGGTATAAAGGCATAATCAAGTGAAAACTTTGGCAGGTTGAGTCCAAAACCAAAATAGAGATCACCAGTATTAATTCCTAATCGAGGCAGAAAATCGGCTGATTCAAACGACATATTTTGAACGGGTCCCAAATCACTGATATTGTAACGATATTCCAAACCAAGCGCATATGTTGTTTTACTATTATCACCTGTGCCAAAGCCAAGATCAAAAACGGTGAATAATTCCGGGGTATAATATCCAGAAACACCAATTTTGTACACTGCATCCAATTTTTCATCATCAATTTTTGAATAGAAATCTTTTACTACAGCCCCAACAATGACTCCTTCGAACATGTGGAAATTACCCAATTCATGTAAAAGCCCAATATCCAATCCAAAACCTGCTTTAGAACCATCCACATCTGAATTTAACATTTTGATGGTGGTTCCCCAGCTGAGACGAAGGTAATCGACATATTCAGCAAAACTCAGCATCAAGCTGCTTTCTTTTACTTCGAAATCCCCATCAGGCATATTGTTTGAATCATATCCATCCATATTCCCCCATCCGGCATTTGACCAGGCGACAGCGGCAGACATTCTATTTTTGAAGCCAGGATTAGCGGCAACACCAATAAAACTAAAATTACGGTCAAATGATAATCCTGTTGAAAGCATGGAGCTAAACTCCCTGCCTTTGAACATTGTTAGTCCGGCTGGATTATAATAGGCTGCTTCAACACCAAAAGCGGCGGCAGTATACGCCCCTCCCATACTGGCAGCCCGCGCATCCACAAACATACCTGTATGCGCAACTGGATTTGTATCTGCTTCTGCCATAAGTCCCGTCATCATAAGGCTAATGATTATGATTAACTTTCTGCTCATTTGGATCTTTTTGAATATTCTCATAGTCTTTCCATTTATAAATTATTATGAATAAAAATTAATTCTTATTTGACAGCGATTTTTGCATATGCTTTCAATCTGGTGCCATCGGAATCCTGCAAGACAAGGACCGCCACATATCCTCCACGGCCAACCCCCTGCATATCTGTCCACTGGATATTCTGTTCACCAAGAACATCGCCGACAAGAGAGATTTTAGCCACTTCATTACCAGCAAAATCAAAAATTTTGATACTGCCAGATACATAGGCCTTTGTTGTTTCAAAATAGAAATAGCTATCAGCCGAAGCATCAATTGGGTTTGGATAAACATGGAAATTTGTGATCCCAAATGCACATGAGTTATTACCACCGCATACACCGCAATCATCAATTTCATCTGTACCACCCCAGTCGCCATCACAATCCTGTATACAGTCATCATCAGGATCATCATTACAAACACCACAGTTATCAACATATGCTTCACCACCTGGAGTGCCATTACAATCCACGAGCATAGTAGCAACAGTATAAATTCCAAATGAATTCACAGTACCACTACATGAGCCGGCAGCACAATTACTGCCATTAACAACTGTCCATGTATTATCTGAAGGTGAATCGAGACCAAGTATAACATTTGTTACGGCCTGCCCCCCTCTTGACAATGAAATATCATAAGGTATGGTAATGTCAACTGGATTGGCAAAATATATACTATATGGCCAGAACATCAGTACATTCTGTAGAGCACTGAAATCAGATGAAATATACGATTTCAGAGTTTCCTTGTCAGGGTCAATTCCACCTGGTATATATGAACCGATAGTGAAAAATACTGAATCAACAAGAGCTGTTCCATCAAACATCAGATTATTACCGGGAATGAACAGTGTTATATCTCCAGTTGGACTCGAATAGGTCACATCATTAAACTGATTTGGTGGGATGAGATCAGTATATACACACGACCCATCATCAGTATCGGCTTCAGGGTCATAACTATCTGGGTCAGCTAATGGATCTATGCAACCAAGAATGCAGTCATTGCCTGTATCATCATCACAGAAGCCACAATCGTCTTCGAGGTTATCTCCAAAACACACACCAGCACAATCCATGTCATCATTATCATTTGATGAATCTTCATCACAGACACCGCAATCATCTTCAAGGCTGAGACCGTCACAGATGCCAGCACAATCCATGGAACCGTTAAAATCGGCAGGATCGACACAATCGCCACAGTCGTCGACTAATGAAGTACCATCGCAAAGACCCATACAATCCATGGCGTCATTATAGTTTGCCGGTTCAACACAATCGCCACAGTCATCCATTACAAATGATCCACCCCATGTACCATTACAATCCTGTACACAGTCATTTAATGGATCGTCATCACAGACACCGCATTCGTCAATTTCAGAAAACCCAAAACAAACACCGGCACAATCAGCATCAGGTCCGGTAATAAAGCCAAAACCATCATCAAGATTATCATTGTCAAGAGTATTATCACAGACACCACAGGCATCAGCTGATGAATCTCCACCCCAAACACCGGCACAATCCTGAGTACAATCATTCGTGCCATCATCATCACAAACACCACATTCGTCTACCAAGCTTAAACCATCACAGACACCAGCACAATCCATAGCGCTATTAAAATCATCGCCTGTATCGCCTTCAACACAATCACCACAATCATCCGTAATTGCTAATCCGTCACAGACACCATTACAATCCATAGCTCCATCAAAATCGGCTGGATCAACACAATCCAGGCAGGTATCAACCACAAATGATCCACCCCAGGTGCCATTACAATCTTCAACACAATTATTTAATGGGTCATCGTCACAAACATCGCATTCATCTACAAGACTTAATCCATCACAGACACCAGCGCAATCGGCATCAGGTCCGGTAATAAAACCAAAACCGTCGTCTATATTATCATTGGCAGAATTATTATCACAGACACCGCAGGCATCAGCTGATGA
>Ga0233431_1003428_pt1 | contig 19041 bp, 15 predicted proteins | sample SI_118_April2016_FD_179867 | JGI IMG/M metagenome (GOLD analysis project Ga0233431, IMG submission 179867) | Seawater microbial communities from Saanich Inlet, British Columbia, Canada - SI_118_April2016_200_MG | ecosystem: Environmental > Aquatic > Marine > Inlet | place: Canada: British... | reverse complement strand
TTTAAAAACGTTTTTTGTGTCAATCGCGATTCTTTTTATCTTTTATTTCTTAATTATGAAGCATCTGAATTACCTGACGAAATATTTTATTGTCTTTGATTTAAATAATCTGGATGTGTCTCTTTCCATAAACCGAAAGTTCGAACCATCACATCCAGATGAATTCGGTCGTCTGGTCAATTCAGTAAACTTGATGCGAACCGGATTAAAACATGCCATCGAAGAGAGGGAGTCGTCGGAGAAATCACTAAAAGAAAGTGAAGAACGTTGGCGTTCGCTTACAGAAACATCACCCGATCATATTCTAACTTTAGATTCTAATTTAAATATCCAATTTGTAAATTTTGCCAGCCCTGGTTTGACAGTCAAGGAATTAATCGGGACACCTCTTCATCAATATATTGAAGGAAAAGAGAAACAAGACGAAGTAAATACTATATTGAAAAGTGTACTGCGGACCAGCGAACAAAAGTCATACGAGACTGTTTATCATATTCCGGAAAGAGGAATGATTTATTATGAATCACGAGTGGTTCCTAGAAAGAATGAAAATGATGAAATTGTTGGTTTAACAATTTCATCACGCAATATCACTGATCGAAAAAAAACTGAAAAGGAATTAAAAGACCGAGAATCATTGCTTTCGGCTTTCACAAATGCACTACCAGATGTTTCATTCATATATGACGAAGATGGCGTATATGTTAATGTTCTCACTTCACAAATTGATCTTCTAATTAAAAAGCCCAAAAAGCTTTTGGGAAATAAAATATATGATGTCTTGCCAAAAGAAACTGCTAGTAAAGTCCATAAAGTTATTCGCGAAACAATTAAAACAAATAAGCCCCAAGTATACGAATATAAACTTGAGGTACAAGCAGGAGAAAAATGGTTCCAGGCTAGAACATCTCCAATGGATATGATAGTTGACAGTAAGAAAACAATTGTTTGGATTGCTCATGATATCACCCAACGTAAACTTGCCGAGGAAGCATTAGAGAAAACATTGAATGAAATGGAAGAAAAAGTAGTTAAGCGAACAGCTGATTACAAAAAGGCAAAAGAAGAAGCTGAATTAGCAAATAAAGCAAAGACTGAGTTTTTATCAAATATGTCTCATGAAATAAGAACACCAATGCATCAAATACTTAGTTTTTCACAATTTGGTGTTTCTAAAATTGAAAAAGTAAACTCTGAAAAACTTTTATACTATTTTATAAAGATAAGAGACATCGGCAAACAATTAATGTCACTATTGGATAATATTTTAGATCTATCAAAACTTGAGTCAGGAAAAATGGACTATGAAATGTCACGAACCAATCTTAAACAAATTGTCAACAATATATCGGAAGAATTTATTACCTTAATAAATGAAAAAGGCTTAGTTTTAGAAATTGAAGAGAACAATATTCCTACGGAAATAGTTTGTGACGAAAACAAAATAAGCCAGGTGATTCGAAACTTTTTATCCAACGCGATAAAGTTCACCTCTATAGGTAATAACATTTCTGTTTTTTTTGAATCAGGTAAGCTAATTATTGGAAACAATGAAACGGTTATTGCTCTTAGGTGTAATATTTCAAACTTAGGAGCTATAATTCCTGAAGATGAATTGAACAAGATATTTGAAAAATTTTATCAGAGTAGTAAAACGAAGACAGGTGCTGGTGGAACAGGATTAGGATTAGCTATATGTAAAGAGATTATTATAGGACACAATGGAAAAATCTGGGCAGAAAACAATCCCGATGGAGGAGCTACATTTAGTTTTTTGTTGCCGTATCATCAAGACCTAAATTAGTTCTGTTCAATAATGGCAAATTCTCATATTTACCAATTTCCTTATTCTAAGCACTCAGTTAAAAGCTTCTGCACAAAGTAAAGATCCCTGTTTTTTTGGTTTCATGAGATCGCCTTTATTTTGAGGTTCTCTAAAGAAATATATATATAATATCAGTAGGTTAAGCTCTATTTTATTTTTTCCTCTATTCCCTCAGATAGATAGAAGAAATAGAGAAAAAATTCATCCATAATTGCTGATCACAAAAGGAAATTTCTTCTCAAATTTTATTAAGCCAAAAGCGTTGGCTTCAGTCTTTGGTAAGGGTGAATTATAACGATTGTCAGGATTAGTTACTTAATAATCTTGATAGGGAAAAGTGATAATGCTTTGTCAACACTTATGAGAGCAAAATCTTCAAGTTTTGATTGAGCTGCCAACATTCGGTCAAAAGGGTCCCGATGTGCTAAATCCCAACTACCTGATAACTGTGCGTGTTCGGGTGAAATTACCAATGGTTTGAATCCAGCTTTCGTTATCCAGTATGGAACATTTTCGGCGACAGATGATGAGGCGGGTAGCTTTCCTAATCGGTATTTGGTGGCAATCTCCCATACAGATGCAGAGCTTACAAAGATAGGATTATTAAAATCTCGCATTATGTTTCTAATTTTCCTTGAGAGCTTTGGATCATCAAATAACCACCATAAAAAAATATGTGTATCTAATAGCATATATTTTCACTCCCATTTCTCTAATTCACTTTCTGGTAAAGGTTCGAAAAACGCGTCAGTTACATTACCTATAGCTATTCCCGGAATTCTTTTTTTGTCTTCCGTAAAGGGCGTCAACTTAGCCCAGGGAACACCAGCTTTGCAAATAATAACTTCTTCTCCATCATGAACCTTCGCAAGTAGTTTGGAAAATTGGGTTTTAGCTTCGTGAACGTTCACTGTTTTCATGTTTAATTCCCTATTTAATATTAAGACTTAGTCTATACCCTTAGTCTAGGTGAATGATCAAAATTATTCAAGTTAAAAACTTCTTTTACGTCGATTAGAGCGACAACCTAACCCATAAAATCATAGAAACATGGTAGTTGGTTCAAAAACGAGTATTCCTAGTAGAAAATTCACTAAACTACACAAAGAAGGAAAATTAAAATGATCAATTTGGATAAAGAAGAAACTAAATTGTGAAATTGGGGTCGGGCTGCGCCAAAAGCCTGTAAAAAGTCAATGTCAGGCTAAAAAGCGGCTCTAATAAAATCTATTTAGTTGTTTATGGGGCAAATAACGTAAATATATAAATAATCAATTATGGCCAGGTCAAAAAGACATTATATTCCAGAGCAAATATGACATCTAACTCACCGATGCCATAAACGAGAGTTTTTACTAAAAACTAGTGAAGGAACGAAAATGCCAGCTTTCTGCTTTTTCGGGTTCAGCGTATTTAGGAAACTGTGAGGTATCATAAGGACAGTTAAACATCTCGGGCAGGCAGATAAAATCAACTTTTTCCTCTTTTAGTCACAAACTCCAGTTTTTTGCTGATTTCAAATTGTCCGATTTATTATTAGTCACTTGCATCTGAATCTGTGCGACTCTCATTTTTTATGTCCTTTTTCTAAAACAATATTGCGTTGGAAATCCGATTAATAATAATATTCAATTTGGTATTTTTAGTGGGTTTCTTATTTATGGCATTGAATTGCCCCTTTGAACCTGAATAAAGGTGACAATTCGTTTAATTACCAAAGTTGATGGACGTCCTGTTTGATTTTAGAGGTGTAGATGGTTTTGATTTTTTGTTGAATTTCGTAATTTAAGGCCTCAGCTTCACTGGCCTTAATATTGCTAAGGATTTGTTCCTCACTGGAAGCTCCCGGAATGATACAACTCACTTCATTGTTCATCAGAATCCATTTTAGGGCCATTATTGGCAAGGACATGTCGCTGGGAAGTATCGCTTGTAACTCTGATACTGCTGCTAGTCCTTTACTAAAATCAACACCTGAAAAAGTTTCTCCTTTGTCGAACATTTCTCCATTTCGATTAAAAAAGCGATGATCGTCTTTTTCAAAAGTGGATTCCTCAGACATTTTACCTGTTAACAGACCACTTGCCAACGGTACTCTGGCAATAATACCGACATCTTTTCTTTTTGCCTCAGGAAAGAAAAGCTCCATCGGACGTTGTCTAAATATGTTAAAAACTATCTGAATAGTTGTCACATTGGGATATTCAATGGCCTTTAGAGCCTCTTCAACTTTTTCAACACTGACGCCCAAATTTTTTATCTTCCCTTCGGTTTTTAATTGATCAAACACTTCGAATATTTCAGGGCGATAAAACACATCGGTAGGCGGGCAGTGGAGTTGAATAAGGTCAAGCGTTTCCATATTCATATTCTTTAAACTGGCTTCCACAAACTTCCTAATTGAATCGGGTGTATAAGCCTCAGAAACATGAGGATCTAACTGACGGCCACATTTAGTTGCAATATAAATTTTTTCTGATCTTGATTTCACTACCTTGGCTACAGCCGCTTCACTTAAGCCATCACTATATACATCAGACGTATCAATAAAGTTAATCCCCTTATCAATGGCTGCATTAATAATGGTTTCTGCATTTTCATGGTTAAAATCACTGCCCCATTTTCCACCGACTTGCCAGGTACCCAACGAAACTTCTGAAATGTTATAGCCGGTTTTTCCAAGTTTTCTATATTGCATTTTCGCTCATTATAAATGATTAACCTTCAAAAAACCTTACTTCCTAAACGAAATCAGGTTATGATATCTTTTAGTGAAAAGCCAGGAATGGTTTGATAGTTTAAAAAGTTGAAACCTAAAGATGTTGAACGTCTGACGCTAATTTGATATTTTATATTAACGCCAGAGTCTTAGAATTGCAAATAGAGATTAACGCACGGATTTATATTCTCCAAGGATACCATTTTTAGAAAAGACCAGTTGCCATACATGTAAGAATCGCGCACGGAATGCTCCGGCAAAACTGAGCAGATAATATTGCCACATGCGGTAAAAACGTTCGTCGTACAGATGATTAATATCCTGCCAGCTTTTTCGGAAGTTCTGATGCCAGGCGATGAGTGTTTTGTCGTAATGGGGCCCAATATTATGACAATCCTCTAATAAAAGTTTTCCTTCGGAAGCCTGGGTCATCTGGAACATGGATGGTAACATAGAATTGGGGAAAATATATTTTAAGACCCAGGGGTCTCCGGTAACCCGGCTCCTATTGCCACCGATGGTATGCAATAAAAATAAACCATTATCCTTAAGGCAATTGGTAACTGTTTCAAAATAAGTGGGATAGTTTTTATAACCAACATGTTCAAACATTCCAACAGACACGATACGATCAAATTTTTCCTTTAACAGACGGTAATCCTGGAGTCGAAACTCAATAGGTAAGCCTTTACAACGTTCCCGGGCAATTTTAATCTGTTCACTGGAAACGGTTACTCCTAAAACATTAACACCATAATTTTCAGCAGCATATTTAGCTAGAGCACCCCAACCGGAACCTATATCCAATAAGCGCATCCCACTTTCAAGCTTTAATTTTCGACAAATCAGATCCAGTTTCTTTTTTTGAGCTTGAGCCAAATCACTGGTAGCCTCCCAATAGGCGCAGGAGTAATTAAGGTCTTTATCTAACATTCGCTGATACAATTCAAAACTGATATTATAGTGCTGTTGACCAATTTGAAAAGCTCTGGCTCTGTTTTGATAATTATAAATTTTTGCGAGGAAGAGGCGTAGGAAATTGCTTAGCTTGTTAAAACGTGTTCCGATTACTCCACCTTTTATAAGATGGAAAAAGAATTCATCTAATTTTTCGCTTTCCCACCAACCATCCATATAACTTTCCCCCAAACCCAGAGATTCCTGAGCTAGTAATCGTTGGTAAAAACGACTGTCATAAACTTTTATATCCCAGGGGTTTGGGCCATTGATTTGGATACCCGCAGGTTGAATTAGAGATTCAATAAATTCTTTGGTTTTACTGTTAGCTTCAGTTGTTTTATTCAACTCGGATTCTTTCAACATAAATCCTCCCTATCTTTAATTCAATTTTGTTCTAGTTCTACTAATTTTTCTCATTTTTTTTTTATTATTTCAACTATCTTTTTGATAAAAAAGTATCATTTTTTGGTTTTTATCAATAATTTATTTATTAATAATTATTAACTGGTGAGCGGTAGTAATGACAACAATTATAATGTTAATAATTCATTTGAAAGTTGACCTTTATTATTTAATATAGAGGAATTGGAATTAGTTTTGAAATCAATCAAAAATTCTAAGTGGTATTTGTTTAAACATTAGAGGCTTATCTTTTTAAAATGATAAAAAAGTTTGACAGTGGGAAATTTAAATTGTAAATTGTCAACAATCTTACAATAGTTAATTTTTTTTTAAAGGGGATGGGCAAGGTGAAAACTAATGAAATTACAGATATTAAAGCGATTGAGATCATTGATAATCGTGGAAATCCTACGGTTCGGACCTATGTCACTATCGGTCACCATTTTATCGGAATCGCGGATGTACCAAGTGGTTCTTCGACCGGTTCTTTTGAAGCACTGGAATTGAGAGATGGTGAAAAACGGTATAATGGGATGGGTGTGCGTAAAGTGATTCATAACATTGAAAGCAAAATTAAACCAGCGATGTCTGGGCTCGATGGAACAAATCAGAGAAATATTGATTATCTATTAAGTGCCTTAGATGGCACAGAAAACAAATCGAAATTGGGGGCAAATGCGATTTTGGGTGTTTCTCTGGCTGTTGCTAAAGCGGCAGCGCAAGCATGTCAGTTACCTTTATATCGCTATCTGAATGCTGGTGCCCATGTTTTACCTGTCCCCCAGGCGTGTTTAATTAATGGTGGTATGCATGCTGGCAACGATCTGGATATTCAGGAATATTGTGTGATGCCTGTAGGGGCAGATAGTTTTGCCCATGGGGTGCAAATGCTTTGCGAGATATTCCAGGAAATTAGAGAGATACTGTTAAAAACCATGGGGAAAAATGCGACAAACAGTAGTGAAGATGGTGGTTTTGCGCCCCCGTTAGATAACTCCTTTAAAGCCATGGAAATCCTATATCAGGCTGTGAAGAATGCCGGCTATGAAAATGAAATAGAATACGGATTAGATTTTGCGGCCAGTGGTTTTTATAGTACCGATAAAAAAACCTATCAATTTGAAGGTAAAGAGCGGTCCACCAGAGAAATGATTGATACAATCAAGGCACTAGTTAAGGAATTTCCCGGTATAGTATCCATTGAAGATCCTTTGGATGAACAGGATTATGATGGATGGATTGCTTTTACGGAAGAATTTACAAATAAGATGATTATTGGTGATGATATTTTTGCGACCAATAAAAAAAGAATCACCATGGGGATAAAGAAAAAAATAGCCAATGCTATTTTATGCAAAGTCAACCAGATAGGTTCTGTGACAGAAGCCTGTGATGCGGCTTTATTTGCCAAAAGTAATCGTTACCCGGTGGTGATGTCGGTACGTTCCGGCGAAACAGAAGATAGTGTTTTGTCAGATATCAGTGTTGCGCTTAACGCTGGACTTTTTAAAACCGGTGGGATTCGTGGTAGTGATCGGGGGACGAATTATAATCGCTTTATTGAAATAGAACATGAATTAGGATCATTGGCACTTTATGCCGGACGTAATTGTAAGGATTCTTTGGTATAGAACGATAGATCGGGTAAAAAGAGACTATTGGTATCTATTTAATCATTTTGCCTAATTAAACGATGAAAAGAGCAACTCAAGCAGTTATAAAAAATAAGGATGTGCTACTTTCCCATGGATTAGTAGAGGCCAGAGCATCATGTTTGAAGATTATAGAATATGCGCTTACGGCAGTGGATCCTTACAATGCGACTTATAAAGCCGTTCAGATGATTGGAGAAAAGTTGATTGTAGATGAGCGCGAATATGATTTAGCGCTTATCGATAATATTTACGTGATTGGTGCTGGTAAAGCAACTTTCAGACAGGCTCTGGCGATCGATGAGATTTTGGGGGATCGCATCACTGAAGGATTAGTCGTTCTAAAACATGGACAGGGAAGCCCTCTAAACCATATCAAAATATTAGAATCTGCTCACCCGGTTCCGGATCATCATAGTTTTTCAGCTAGCAGGGAAATTATTAAAATTGCGGAAAAAGCCAGGAAAAAAGATCTGGTCATTTGTCTGATGTCCGGAGGTGTATCTTCCAATTGTTGTTGTCCGGTTGATGAAATTACAGAGGCTGATAAAATTGAGATGAATCGATTGTTGGTCCCCTGTGGTGCGCAAGTAACCGAACTCATGACGGTACGGCGGCATCTCTCCAAAATTAAAGGAGGGCGATTAGCTTTAAAGATTGCCCCGGCAATCTGTATCACGCTGACGGTTTCTGATGCCATTGGTGATCCGCTGGAATGGAATGCAGATTGGACGCACCCCGATTCTTCGACCTTTCAGGATGCCGTTGATATCCTTCATCGATATGGGATTTGGGAAAATGCTCCGGATCGTATTCGTACTTTTTTCTCAAATTTTACACCTGAAAAAGAAACGCCCAAGTCTCTGGATAAAATCAACATCCAATATTGCATGACAGTCAAAACTGAGGACCTTTGGAAAGCTGCCTTTAAAAAATCAAAACTATTAGGGATAACCCCTTATTTACTGACCTCAGAACTGATCGGCGAAAGTAGGGAAGTCGGCCGGGTGATTTCATCCCTGGCCAAAGAATCCGAAAAAACCGGTCTGGTCTTTCAGCCACCATGTGCTCTGATTGCTTCTGGAGAAACCGGGGTCCGGCTGACAGGTGATGTTAAAGGAATTGGTGGTGCAAACCAGGAACTGGGTTGCGGAGCTTGTCTGGATCTTAGTCCTAGCGATACAATTGTGATCGGGGCGATTGATACGGATGGAACCGATGGACCTACTGATTATGCGGGTGCCTTAACCGATGGTTTCACTGTGACCACTGCTAAAGAAATGGGAATTGATTTTCATAAAGAATTAATGGAGCATAATAGTACTGAATTATTGAAGCAGGTTAGAGACATCATTTATACCGGACATACCGGTTCCAATGTCAATGACCTGGTGGTCTGTCTGGTATTTTGACAAACCCATCATAGCAATTATGCCTCTATCATTATGCTGAGCGTTGTTTGAAGGATCTGATAACAGTCCTTTTATATAACTAAGTTCAAAACAAGTGCATTAAGCTATAGACTTTGAATGATCAGAGTACAGTTCCATTTAAACAGATAACATTAAAGGAATGCAATTTATGGATGAGCCAGTAAAGATCTTTTCTAAACAAAATCGACCTACAATGACGCAAATTGCTCTGGAGAATATTCGGGAAGCCATTGAAAAAGGACTGTTGCAACCAGGTAGCCGGATTATTGAAACCCAGCTTTCGAAAGAACTGGGAATGAGTCGTTTTCCAATTCGAGAAGCGCTTTGTTACTTGGAAAAGGAAGGTTTAGTCCAGACAGTTCCTTTTAAGGGAGTGCGTGTCTCACTGATCACACAAAAAGATATTGAGGATCTGATGAACGTTCGGTGCACACTGGAAGAATTAGCAGTTCGCTTGGCTATTGAACGACTGGATGCTAAAAAAATTGGTGTACTACAATCCATTATGGACCAAATGGAACAGGCATCATGTGAAAATAGTGAGGAAGAGATTCTTAACGCTGATTTAAGTTTCCATCAATCGATCTGCGAATTTGCTGAAAATAGCCGTTTATTAAATGCCTGGATGCCTTTGGCCAGTCAAATCAGGGTATGCTTAAAAGTAGAGTATCCTCTTTTTCAAACTGCCCAGGAATTTGTATCTACCCATATCCCATTGTTAGAAGTGATTGTGAAACGAGACCAGCAATTAGCAACTCAGGCTATTCGTGAACATATTTGTGGGTCCCAGAATCGAATTACCTCAGCCAGTCGTCTTAACAAATCTTAATCCTTAATGAAAAGAGAGGAAGTATGCCAACCACTCAATTCCCAAAAATGATTCGGGTACAGCAACAATTTAACAATCAAAAAGTTCATAACTTAAGTGGCCAACTTTCCAGGCAAATTAAAGATCTTTCCCCTGGGTTTAATATCCAACCGGGGCAAACGGTGGCTATCGCATGTAGCAGTCGCGGATTGGTCAACTATCCTGAGATAGTTAAGACCACCGTCGATAACCTGAAATCATTGGGGTTAAAACCTTTTTTAATCCCGGCTATGGGTAGTCATGGCGCAGGAACGGCTGAAGGACAAGAGCGAGTATTGCTTCATTTAGGGCTCACTGAAAAAAATGTTGGCGCAAAAATTCGATCATCTCTGGACGTGGTTAAACTGGAAAAAACAGCGGAAGGTATTCCTGTCCTGGTTGATAAACTCGCCTATGAAGCTGATCATATCGTTGTGATCAATCGTATCAAAAAACATACGGATTTTATCGGCGAGTTTGAAAGTGGTTTAATGAAATTGATGGTCATCGGGTTGGGGAAAATAGCCGGTGCCGGGAGTTATCATCAAGCCATGATGAGTTTCGGGTCCAGTGAGACAATCGCTGCCGGAGCCCGTCAGGTATTAAAACAGTGCCAGATCCTATTTGGTGTGGCAACCATTGAGAATGGGTATGGAGAAGTTGCTGATATTGGTGTTTTTCCTGCCAGTGAGATTGAACAGAAAGAAAAACAATTATTTAAAAGATCAATGGAGATATCACCATCTTTACCCTTTGATGAAGCTGATATCATTTTAATTGATGAAATCGGTAAAGAAATCTCAGGCGCTGGCTTTGACACCCGGGTGGTTGGTAGAATCCGTATGCCCGGGACGCCGGAGCCAAAAAAGCCGAGCATCAAGCGGCTGATATTATCTGACATTACTGATATTTCAGAAGGAAATGCAACTGGATTTGGGCTGGCGGATATTATCACCCGTCGCCTGGCTGATAAAATTGACCAGGATTGCACAGATACAAATACCATTGTCAGTATGGCTCTGGAAATGGGGAAGACGCCATTGATTATGGCCAATGATAAAGAAGCACTGGCATTAGCGATGCGCTGTGTTGGATTTGTGCCCCCTGATCAAATTAAAATTATTCGCATTAAAAACACACTTTGTCTCACGGAAATTGATTTATCTGAAGCTTTTACTGCTCAAATTGAAGCGCATTCAGAACTTAAAACGATTCGCCCGGCAACTGAGATGCAATTTGATGAACAGGGATATTTTAAGCCTTTTATAGTGAATAAGTGATAAAGGAGCTCACAATGACACCTAAGCAAAGAGTAATGGCTGTTTTAAACTTAGAGATGCCCGATAAGGTACCATTTGCTGACTGGATTGATCCGGGAATTCGAAAAACACTGGCGGCCCATTTTGGGGATGTGAATATGGATGATGCTACCTTTCATAAAAATTTGGGAGCCGACGCCATCTGCTATGTGGAATCAGATTATATCGCACCACAGTTTTGTAAAACTCTGATTGATGATCAGGGTGTTGAACATTTGCAATCTGAAGGTTTGATCAAATCTGAAAATGATTTGGGTCTGTTCCTTCTTCCCGATGTTACCAAACCCGGTTACTTTGATAAAGCTAAACGATACATGGACCGCTATGGGAATTCCGGTTTGGCGATTTTTGCCAGTCTACGTACTGGCATGATGAACACCATTTTTGCGATGGGTCTGGTTGAGTTTTCAATGGCTCTATATAAAAACATTAGCTTCATTGAAACTCTTTTTGACAGGTATATCGAATGGAATATTAAAGTGGCGGAAGGTTTAACCGCGGCCGGTTTTGATTTTCTGGTGTGTTATGATGATATCGCTTTTAATACCGGCCCCATTATTCCTTTACCAATTTTCCGGAAAGTATTTGTGCCCAGGATGAAAAAATTTGCCAGCACCTTGACTTTACCCTGGGTGTATCATTCCTGTGGAAACGTGGGGCGAGTTTTTGATGATTTAATGGAATTTGGTATGAACGGTTTTAATCCATTTCAGCCTGATGTTAATGACATTTTTGAAATTAAACAAAAATACGGGGACAAAATTTTTGTGTGGGGTAATATCGATCTCAACCATACACTGACCAGGGGAACCGTTGCGGAGACGATCACTGAAGTTAAAGCCAAAATCAAGCAATTGGCTCCCGGTGGGGGGTACATGATGGCTACAGCTAATAGTATCACCGATTATTGTAAAGTTGAAAATATTCTGGCCATGATGGAAACAAAAGATAAGTACGGAATATATCCAATTTAGCATCACATAATTTTTAAATAGATAGGAAAAGGAATGAAAAAGCTTGAGGTGATTGAACAGGACAAACTCCAGGAAATTCATGATACCAGTCTGCAGATTTTAGAAGAAACCGGCGTGATTTTCCATCATGATGAGGCTCTGGCGATATTTAAACACCATGGGGCAAAGGTGGAAGGTCAGGTAGTGAAATTTGATCGCAAACTTGTGGAGCAATGCCTGTCGAAAGTACCAGCTCAGTATTGCTGGAAAGCCAGAAATGAAAATCATACCAGGATTTTAGGCGATGGTTACTTGGTGCAACCTGCTGCAGGTGCAGTAAAAGTTCATGATCTGGATGGCCATATTCGGGAAGGAACTCTGGATGATTATGCCAATTTTCAAAAAATCTATCAGTCCGGCGAAATTTATGATTTGGTCGGGATGATTTCAGTAGAACCCAGGGATGTGAATCAGCAGGTGAAACATCTGTTGATGATGTATGAAATATTGAAACACACCAACAAACCCGTCAATGGATTTATGACGACCGGTGACCAGGCCAGAGCTCAGCTAGATATGATGGAATTGGCCGTGGGTGGTAAAACAGAATTTGAAAATCATCACTATATGGCAGTAAGTATCGGTGTAACGACTCCTTTGACCTATTCATGGGATCCAGTAGAAACGCTGATCCAATATGTGGAGCGAAACCAGGTACCGACAATATTATGTGCGCCACTAGCCGGTGTCACCTCACCCTATAGTATGCTGGGGACAGCGGTGTTGCAGAATGCTGAAATTTTGGCAGGGATTGTCCTGACTCAATTGTTGCGACCAGGACATCCGTTGGTTTATTGTCCCAGTGCTACGGTGGCTAACATGAGAACCTGTGAATTCACGTCAGGTGCTCCGGAAGGTATGTTGATTAATATCGCTAATATTCAAATGGCTGTTGATTTTTACAAGATTCCAGTTCGGGCCATGTCGGGGTTGACAGCTGCTAAAAAATCTGATTTTCAGGCAGGCATCGAAATGATGCAAAACATGATGATGGGGATGCTGGCCGGTGCTCATTTATTGAATGAATCAGTAGGCTTTCTGGATAATTTACTATGTGTATCTTACGAAAAAACGATTTTAGATGGTGAAATTATTAGTCGAATTAAGCGTATCAATCAAGGTATTACAGGTGTCGATCAGGATTTGTGTCTCGAGTCCATCCAAAGGGTTGGCCATAGCGGATCATACTTAAATGATCCGATGACAGTGAAAAACTGCCGAAATCGTTGGGTACCAAATGTTTCGCTGTGGGGGGGACAAAATGATTGGGAGAAAGAAGGATCAATGAATGCGAATCAGCGGGCTAATCAAAAAGCCCGACAGATACTCGCTGATGCTCCGGAAAGCTTGATTGACCAGAATCTGGATCAGGCGTTAAATGATTATATCACCAAAGAAAGCAAAAAAATAGGATTATAATAAGGATTGACAATGCCAGAAACATTGGGACTATTCCTCACTCTAATGATAAATACTTTGCAGATACAACAAACTGTTTCTTAATATTTTTCTTAAGGCCATTTAAAGTGATATAAAAAGTAGAGCTTTTAGTTACATTTCAATTTTTTCTGCAACGACAATGGTGCCGTTCATTCCCAGAAATGGATCACCTTTAGCTATTTCTATAGCATCTTCCAGGCTTTTTGCATTAACCACACAAAATCCCGTCATGTAATTTGGGTCCTTGCATTCTGATACACCCTCAGAACTAACTGACATTTTTTTTCCAAATGGGGATGGGGGATTAACCAGAGTTTCCCCCAGGCTACCTAACCATTCCTTATATCTTGACATATGTTTAGCCCCTGCTTCAGGGGTCTTGGGTTGTTCACCACCGTGGTATGCTAAAATGTAGTTAGGCATCGATTTCTCCTTCTTGAATTTTGAACAGAATTTATAATCATTTTCATATATGACTATTTTAATCCTGTTTTAATTAATGTCAACCGAAATAATTAAACTTAAAAGAAAGTCTCAATATTTATTGTCTTTCTTAAGACTACAACCCGTAATGGACAAGAAATATAAAATTTGGATTAAATCAAAAAGTAAATCAAATTTATTAGTATGCTTATATCAAAAAAACTGTCAGACTTCTGGCACCATGGGCACCGATAACCAATGATTGTTCAATGTCTGCCGTTTTGGAGGGACCGGAAATAAAACAGCCAAAACCGGGTTGTTTTATTTCGATCTTTTGATAAGCTTCCGGCATATTGGTCACAATATTCTGTTTTTTAACGATCATTGCCAGATGCTGGGTAATAAACCAGGTTGCCCTATATTTGATATCTTCATCGTTTACCCATACAGCACCGTTCTCTGCCACTGCAATTCCGCCCTCAATGACAACTAAATCAACCGATTGCAAATCATGGGGGGATTGGATTTTCTCGAAATCCATAGTGTTAAGGTCTAAATCGGGATTTTGACAATAGATAGTTTTAATATTTAAATCAGGTGTTAGTGCAGACACTTTCTCTTTTATTTCATCCAGGGATGAGATTTCAATACAACTGGCTCCCGAAGTTTTAACCATTTCCTGAAATTTTTTAACGATATCGAGATCGCTCGCAGTAGTGCTGATATTGGGATATTCAGTTAATCCAGGCTTATTTTTTTTAATGGCATTTAATATTTCTAATTTGCTCATTTTTTATACATCTCCCTGTTACTTTTATACCACTGTCTGAAACTTTGTTTAGGTGGTTCCGGTAATTCCCGTTGTTTACCCCAGGTATTTAAAGAACTATAAAGTATTTTTTTAGGGATGATTGATAATGATTTTCTTAGGATCCAACCGGTTGGTTTCCATAGTTGAGGTGATCCGAATATATTTCCCATTACCCACATGGCTATTCTTTTCTTTATGGGCAATAACCCTTCTTTAACGATATCCCTTCTCCTTTCATAAAGTTGCCGATCCAAATCAACTTTCACGGGGCAGACATCCCGACAAGAGGCGCATAAAGAGCAGGCAAAGGGTAGTGTATAAAATTCAGCAGCATCCTTTTCCAGAGCCAGGGTTGAACCAATAGGCCCTGGAATAGTGTAACCATAGCTATGACCGCCGCTTCGGCGATAAACAGGGCAGGTATTTAAACAGGCACCACATCTGATACAGGATAGGGCTTTTTGGTATGTTTCTTTACCCAGCAATTGACTCCTGCCATTATCAACGATGATCAGATGCTGTTGTTTACCTTCTCTGGGGCCATGATAATGGGAAGAATAAGTGGTGATGGGTTGACCGGTTGCAGAACGAGCCAGGAGCCTTAAAAAAACGCCCAGATCCTGCAATTTGGGAATTAATTTTTCAATACCCATGCTAGCAATATGAATGGGTGGTAAGGCTGTTCCCAGATCTGCATTTCCTTCATTGGTGCACACCACGAATCCACCCGTTTCAGCAATTCCAAAGTTGACACCGGTTAAACCTGCCTCAGCTAGTAAAAACTTTTCCCTTAAGTGTTGCCGGGCGGCTTCAGTTAAATAATTCGGGTCACTAGCTCCCTTATCCGTGCCAAGTTTTTGATGGAAAAGTTCTCCAACATCTTCTTTCTTAAGGTGAATAGCCGGTAAAACAATATGACTGGGAGGTTCATTTCTAAGTTGTACAATGCGTTCCCCTAAGTCGGTGTCTATCACTTCAATACCCTCTTTTTCTAAAAAAGGATTCATGTGACACTCTTCGGTCAACATAGATTTACTTTTAACCAGGTGGGTAACATTGGCTGATTTTAAAATTTCTAACACAATTTGATTGTGCTCTAAAGCATCTTTGGCCCAGTGGACTTTGGTGCCGTTAGCCATGGCATTTTTCTCAAATTGTTCCAGATAAGTATCCAGTTGAGAAGCTGAATGCGCTTTAATTTTGGCCGCAATGTCTCTTAGTTGTTCCCAATTTTCTACAGATTTAGCAGCAGTATCTCGTTTTTGCCTGACAAACCAAAGAGATTGATTATGCCAATTTGTCCGCTCATTATCCTTGATAAATTTTGCTGCAAGATCGGGATGGTTCATGATATTTCTCCCGCCAGAATTTCAGCGATATGTTTCACTTGAATTGATTTATGTTGTCTTTTAATTAATCCATCCATATGCATCAGACAGGACATGTCCACACCTGTTATAAAACCAGCGCCTGCCTGTTCATGATCAGCTATCCGATCCAAACCCATTTTACAGGATACGGCTTCTTCCGCAACAGCAAATGTCCCCCCAAATCCGCAACATTCATCTTCCTTTTGTAGGGTAACCAGTTCAATATCTTTTACTTTTTCCAGCAGGTATCGGATCTTAGAAAATTGAGGTTCCACTCTCTCACTTGATTTAGCGAGTCTCAGGCCACGATGTCCGTGGCAGCAATTATGTAAGCCAACTTTATATGGAAACGAGGCTTCCAGTGTTTTGATCTTTAAAACATCAACCAGGAACTCGCATAATTCATAGGTGTTTTTTCTGATATGCTCTATAGCGTTGGTTTGTTCAAGAAAATCATAATGATTTCGAACAAAGGAAACACAGCTACCAGAAGGACAAACGATATAATCATAGTGTTTAAAAGAAGAGACGTAGTTTTTAGCTGCCTTTTTTGCCTCATCGGTACAACCCGTGTTGGCCATCGGTTGTCCGCAACATGCCTGTTGCAATGGATAATCCACTTGTAAATTTAGTTTTTCTAAAATCGACAAGGTGGCAATTGCTACCTGGGGGTAAAATTGGTCAACATAACAGGGAATAAATAAACCGATCTTCATTTTAATTTCCTAATATTTTTTATTATATTATTGAAAACCATCCTCTTTGAGGGTGGTCAGAATTTAAAGGCTCTGCCACACTGTTATTCTGAGCCTGCGAAGAATCTCTTTTTATGAGCGTTAGGATCTTCTTGCCCAGAATATCGCAATTCAGTGTCGCGAGCTCCTGCAAGGAACTTAAATTATTAGCATATGATTACAATAAGCTACAAAATTTCGTAGGTCAGATCAAGCCAAGCGGATCCGATATTTTTTTTTACCTAAATCAATCGATCAAACTCAGCCATATAGTCTTTTATTAGTGGTATGCTAGGTGTATCTATATTTTTGATTTCAATATCAAAACTACTTTTGGTTTTTTCAGGGGTTACTTTATCCATGGCAGCTTTTGCTAAGATTGCAGCACCAAAGGCAGTGGCTTCATCCATTTTAGTGAGTGAGATTTGAGCCTCAGGATAAAGCGCCCCCAGTAATTTAATATAAGCTTCATTCTTTCTAAATCCACCCTCGATGAAAACAGTTCCCTTCCCATTGAATCCGGTCATATTCAGGGCGTAATAAGTCTGGATGGCCAGGGATAAGTTTAAAACAGCTGTCCCGGTTTCAAAATCTTTAAAAAAAACAGGGACACTATCTCCGGATTGAAGGTCTTTCAGACTTGTGACTATTCCATTTTCGACAGCTTTGGGTTTTGCATTTGGAAAAATTCCCACTCCCTGATCAACAGAAGGTAGAATAAACAGATTTTTATCCCTGATGATTCTAGTGTAGAGTTCCTCGTTAAAGGCTGGAAATTCTCTATCACCATTAATTCGTTTTAGAATCTCCATATAGGTGTCAAATTCTAAACCACCTTTAAAGATCGAAGTTTTGACCGGTTCCTGATAAATATTAAGATTGTAAAAGACCAGCGCCTCCAACTCTTCTTCACTGAAATCTGTGGTATTTGTCGGATGCATAGCCACACACCAGGTTCCGGTAGAGTTTAAAACAAAATTATCAAACTCTTTTACTAAATAAGGCAATAGAGAGGCATTGGAATCATGAATGCCCATGGTTACGATACAGTCTTCAGGCAGCATGGTTTCATTTTGAAATTCAGGGCTGATTATCCCCAGCACTTCCCAGGATTTGCTTATTTTTTCCGGTAAGAGATTCAATATATCCAGTTTTTTAACAACTGAGGAGTATTCTTGTTTTTTGGGATTATATAAATAGGTATGACAGCCGACATAGGTCGGATCAGCACCGATTTTTCCGGTAAAAAGATATCCAAAATATTGTGGCATATTCAAAATTTTCCAGACATTTTTCCATTTTTCCGGCCATTTTTTTTGCCAGAAATAGATGAGTTTGCCGATATTTACCAGGCTACCGATTTCAGCCGTTCCGGATTCTTTTTTTAATTCTTTTTGAGAACCCAGTACCTGATAAAACTCCTCTCTGAAATCATCGCCGGCATCTGTTGTGTAGGCAACTGGAGGAATGGCTAATTGTCCCGTTTTATCAATGGCAAAGGCGGTGGCTCCATGGGTAGTGACCGATAGGGCTTTAATTTGGTATTTCTCTGCGAAAATTTTGATTTGAAGCTTGATCCAGGAAGTCATGTTTTTCAGGTCTTCATATATAACTCCCTCTTCCGTGAACTCGTCAAAATTTTTAAATGAGGAATCTATAAAATTTAGATCCTGATCAAAAATTAATACCTTTTTATTAGTTTTGCCTATATCGATAACAGCAATGTATGATTCGGTCATTATTATCCCCTTTAAATATACTCCTTAAAAAGTTCTTTGGATGCTGCCGGTATGACAACGCTATTAACCAGCATGCCGGATTCTTTGATCATTTCAATAGCTGAACTGACGGCTGCTTCAACTGATGCCACATCCCCACAAAGTAGCATAAAACCTTTACCGCCGATAGCCATTGAAACATGGACCCTAAATAAAGTGACGTCAGCTGCCTTAACCGCCGCATCTGCTGCTTCGATGATCGGTGTCGCTGAAAAGGTTTCAACAATGCCGAGGGCTCTGTTGTATTTCTCAGGAATCGGAACCGTGTTGGAAAGCGCAGCGAATACCTGACGATCAATATTTGGAATATTCAGT
>Ga0233431_1003427_pt1 | contig 19041 bp, 15 predicted proteins | sample SI_118_April2016_FD_179867 | JGI IMG/M metagenome (GOLD analysis project Ga0233431, IMG submission 179867) | Seawater microbial communities from Saanich Inlet, British Columbia, Canada - SI_118_April2016_200_MG | ecosystem: Environmental > Aquatic > Marine > Inlet | place: Canada: British... | reverse complement strand
GTGGTTTTTAGATACTAAATCTTCTAAACAGATCATCTCTACTTGTTGCATAACGTTCTCCTTTGAAAAAAGAGAATATTATAAACTATTATTGAAAATTAGACCAGTTCTAAACAGTCCGATATTATAGAATTATGTAAAGAACGATTATGTGAGGATTTTAAATGAAGATTTTTTCTTTGTTTTTTGTTTTTGTTGTATCAAAAACAATTATCTTTGCTCTTCCTCAAGGACAACAAGTAGTAAATGGAAGTGCAGAATTTACAAATGCAAATAATACGCTGCAAATTACAGCTACAAACAATTCTATTATTGATTATAGCAGTTTTAACATAGCAAATAATGAAGTTGTTAACATAATCCAAGCAAACAGCTCTTCCAAAGTGTTAAATAGAGTGATGGGACAAGAAGCTTCTCAAATAAATGGACAGCTGCTAAGTAATGGCAATGTCTATCTTGTAAATCCTCATGGTATTTTTTTTGGACCTAACTCTATTGTCAAAATAGCGGATTTCTTTGCAATAGCAGGACAACTGTCTAACCAAAATTTTTTAGACAATATAAATCGTTTTACAGAAGTTAATGGAGAAATTAAAAACTTTGGACAAATCACAGGAAAAAACCTTTATTTTATTGGTAAACATTTTGAGAACAAAGGTGTTATTGATCATTCTTTAGAAGGTACTTCAATTATCATTTGTGGAGAAAATATTTATCTTGGAGAAAATGATTTGGAAGTACTTGTCGACATAACCAAATATAAAGATGAAGCTCTTGTAAATGAAGGAATCATTGAAGGTGATACAGTGTTTTTAGGAGCTGGAGATTTTTACTCTATTCTTTTAAAAGACTCATCTAATATAACTGCAAAAAACACAATAATACAAGGACAAGAAAATTCTAAAGTTACGGTTTCTGGAAATATTACAGCTAAAGAAGAAGGAAGTATATCAATCACAGGAGATAAGATCTTAATCAACAACTCTCTTTTAGATGCATCTTCTAAAAATAATGCAGGAAACATCTTCATAGGAGGTAGTCTTAGAGGAAAAGGACCTTTAAAAAATGCTTCTACAACCATTATCGGAGAGAACTCTTTAATAAAAGCAGACTCTACAAATTTAGGTAACGGAGGAACAATAATAGTATACTCTAAAGATTTTACTAAAGTAGACGGCTGGTTATCTGCTTGTGGCGGAACTAATGGTGGAAAAGGTGGTTTTATAGAAACATCAGGTTTTGCTTTAGACATTGATAAAGCAAAAATTAAATTATCCTCAATAGAAAAAGTGGGAACTTGGCTTATAGACCCTAAAAATATAACTGTTGTATCTGGCTGTCCTTGTAATAGTGATACAGGATCCTGCTCCCCTACTGTTTCGTGTCCTAATTGTGATGAAAACTGTTACGTAGAAAATGAAGGAGAAAACAGTTACTATATAAATTTGTTATCTTCAGGATGTCCAACAACGGACATACAGATCACCAATCAAACTATTAATAATGCTATGATGGATCCCTCATTAGAAGCCGTAGAGGATATCTATATTAATGCACCTATTACATTAGCGTCACCTGGAGAAGTAGACTTAGCCGACATAACAGCCGGAAAAAATGTCAACATAAACAGTGCAATCACAACAGGAGGAAGCTGGATAGGAATTACTGCACATAGCACTAATATTAACACGACAGATCATGAAGGTTCAATCAATATAAACGCTCCAATAGATGCGACTGACACTTCCGGATGGGGAGTTCGAAATATTTACTTAACTGTAGATAGCAGTGAAGAAAACTATGCAAGTGGTAATATTTACATTAACGCTCTAATAACCGCTTCATATATATATCCAGGAGAACATACTGGGGAAGGATCAGTTATTATCTCAATAAATGCTCCAGAAACAGGAGATAGCCTGGCAACAGGTGATATTATCATTGATAATAATATAAATGTACTATCTGACACAGACGGAACTCCTGGTGTTTTAAAAATCTACCAACAAGGAACAGGAAAAATCCATGCTACAATAGACAACAAATATACTGGAATTTTAAAAACCAAATCAGATTTTATAAATGCAGCATACCAACCTAACGGATCGCTTAACACTATTACCTCGGCACAAAACAGCCAAACTAGCGCTATTTACATATCAGATATCAAAAATATTACAACAAATGACAAAAACCACAAATATGTTCCACAAAATGGTTCTCAAACATCATTAACTAAAATACCCGACAGCACAAATTCTTCTATCAACACAGCCACTTCTAACACAGATGCTGCCAACATTGAACCGGAAGCAAATGAAGATGTAGATATACTATAAATTCAATGCAAACTCTCTCAAGTTCTACTAAGAGAGTTTTTCATATAATCTAAATCTCAAAATAGCTTATAATAGCTCAACAAAACTATTAAATAAAATTTAAATTAAGCAATGAAAATACCTTTTATCAAATATCACACGCTCAAAATATTAAATGAATTTGTTGATGAATTTATTCCTTTAGATCTTTTCTTAAGTAATTATTTTAGAAAAAATAAAAGTATAGGATCAAAAGACCGAAAAAAAATATGTGAGATGATCTATGGAATAACTAGATGGAAAGGGTTAATCGATTATCTTATAGACAAACCCGCTACTTTTGAAAAAAGAGTTAATTTTTGGGAAAGTTTTGATCCTTCTTGCTATCAACAAAGTAATATTCCAGCTCATATAAGAGTTAGTTTCCCTAAAACATATTATGATCAAATAGTAAAGTCTCATAAAGAAGACGCTGATAAAATTTGTTTTGATAGTAATTTCCCAGCTCCAACAACAATTAGAGTAAACACCTTAAAAATACAAAGAAAAATTTTATTTAACAGATGGAAAAACACCTATAACATTTCTTTATGTAACTACTCTAAACAAGGAATTGTATTTCATGAAAAAATAAACTTCTTCGCTTTAGACGAATTTAAAAAAGGATTATTTGAAATACAAGACGAAGGGAGCCAATTAATAGCTTCTCTTTTAGATATATCATCTACAGATTTAGTATTAGATTACTGTGCTGGAGGAGGAGGAAAAACACTTGCCTTTGCTCCTAAAATGGAAAATAAAGGACAAATCTTTTTATACGACATTCGACAAACAGCTCTAATGCAAGCTAAAAAAAGACTAAAAAGAGCAGGCATTCAAAATGCTCAAATAGTATTAGACATTTCAAACCTTAAAAAGCATAAGAAAAAATTTGATTATATACTAACAGATGTTCCCTGCTCTGGATCTGGAACATTAAGAAGAAATCCTGACATGAAATGGAAATTTTCTATGGACTCATTAAAAAATTTAATTAAAGAGCAACGTGAAATTTTTGATAGAGCTTTAACGTATTTAAAACCTTCTGGAAAAATAATATATTCTACATGCAGTATTTTAAACGAAGAAAACATCGATCAAATTAATTTTTTTATAAATAAATATTCACTAAAACTAGAACAAAAACCTTTCATTTCTATTCCTAAAAAAAATCAAATGGATGGATTTTTTGCTGCTACTTTGTCTTTTAATAAATAATTTATTTTTGCTTTCTTGGCTAAAAATTTCCATTTCTGTTATTTTTTTATACTTATAATAGGAGCTCTTATACGTTATGAAAAATTTAAAAAAATTAGTTGTTTTAACAATTATACTTTTAGCTAGTAATTCTTATTCTCAACCTATCATGCCAGGGATGAAAGATCCCAGCCAAGCTGCCATTCACATGCAAAATGCTATTTTAGCTAAGGTAAACAAAAAAACTATTTCAGTCTTAGACGTGAAGAAAAAAATGGATATTTTTCTTCATAATAGATATGAAGATGAAGCTAAATCTCCTATTGTAAAATATCAGTTTTATACAAACAGTTGGAAACATTTTCTAGATGAACTTATTCACACAGAACTTATCCTAGCACAAGCTGAATCAAAAGAAATAAAAATATCTGATGGAGAGATAAGAGAAGAAATAGAAAAAAGATTTGGACCTAAAGTCATATTAACCTTAGAAAAATTAAACGTTTCATATGACGAAGTATTTGAAATTCTTAAAACAGAAATGATTGTTGAAAGAATGAAATGGTTTTTCATAAATACTAAAGTTCTTCAAGCTGTAACTCCTCACCTAATAAGAAACGAATACAGAAAGTACTGCAAAGAAAACCCTCCTAAAGAATCTTGGGAGTATCAAGTTGTGTCAATTAGAGGTGATCAAAAGTTAAACAAGGATGTTTCTAATCAAGTGTACGATTTACTTCAAAATAAATCTTTAGACGATGCTCAAGAAGATATATCTAACATAGAAAATAAATATGAAAATGTAAAAATAACAAAATCTAATAGCATCCATTTGTCTGAAAAAGAAATATCAACTTCTCACAAGAAAATACTAAATGACCTTACTTCCAAACAATATAGTAATCCAATTTTCCAAAAAACAAGAACAAGTCAAGACGGCGTATATAAAATTTTCTTTTTAAAAAGTCATTCAAAAGAAGAGATGCCTTCATTTGAACAAATGAATAATCAAATTAAAAACGAACTTTTAAACGTTCTATTTCAAAAAGAATCAGACCAATATTATAAAAAACTAAAAGATTATTATAATTTTAATGAAAATCTAATGATCCCTGAAGATTTTCAACCGTTTTCTGTAGAATAATGTTATATAAAAAGTCAGATCTTTTTAGTTTTCTAAATAGTATTGATAAAAGGCCTAAGAAGACTTTATCTCAAAATTTTTTAATAGATGGAAATATTCTAAGAAAAATAATATCTTCAGCAAATATTTCACCTGAAGATATTGTCTTAGAAATAGGTTCCGGTCCTGGTGTGATTACAGAAGCTCTCTTAGCAAATAACGTGCAAGTTTATGCTGTAGAAAAAGATACTAACTTCGCCACAGAACTAAAAAGATTAGATAAAAATAATACTCTTCATATCTTTAATGAAGATTTTTTAAAGTGTGATTTAGAAAAAATATTACCTCAAAATACTAAAATCAAAGTAATTGGCAATCTTCCATATCATATTTCATCACCTATACTTATCAAATTGCTATCTCATAAAAAGCTATTTTCTAAGATGACATTAATGTTTCAAAAAGAAGTAATTCAAAGAATTACAGCATCTTGCAAAACTAAAGAATATGGCAGCCTTACTATTTTCACTAACTATCATGCAGATATAGATGAAGTATTTCCTGTTTCTAAAAACTGTTTTTATCCTTCCCCTAAAGTAGATTCAGCTGTAATAAGCCTATCTCCTAAAGCCTCTATTTTCAAAGAAAATGAAGAAGATTTTTTTAAACTAACAAGAGCTGTATTTCAAAAAAGACGTAAAACTTTATATTCTTCAATAAAGCATCTATATGATCCTGCTATTATAAAGGATCTTCTTAAGTCTTTTAACCTTCCAGTAATGACAAGAGGAGAAGATTTATCTTTAGAGCAGTATATTCAACTTTTCAAGATGCTTTCTTAAAAGAAAACTTTTCTTTAAAAAATTTACTCATTTTAAAAACAAAAGTTTCTTTTGTGTCATTTACAGCAAATATAGGCATAGACTGAAGCTGAACATAATCTTTCGAGAAGATCTTAATCTGACCAATCTTTTGTCCTTTATTTATAGGGAGATGTAAATTTTCCCAGTGAATCACAGCTTTTATTTTCACATCTTCCGCCGGAAAATATAAATACATAAAATCTTCTAGCAAAGAAGCTTTAATTATATCATTAGCCCCTTCAACCTTAATCGAGAAAATTTGTTTTTTATCAAATATTTTCCTCTCTCTTAGTTTTTCTGAAAAAGCCGATTCGAACATTCTCCTTACATCTAAATAACCATTGTTATAATTTTCACACCCCAAGACAACGGCAATCAAAGTTCTTCCATCTTTTTCTGCAGCCAAAGAAAAATTATATCCTATTTTCGAAACATGACCTGATTTTCCACCAATAGCGTAAGGATAAAACATAGAACCTGGTTTTACCATTTTAATAAATTGAGTAAGTTCTCTTGGTCTTTGCTTGTTAGTTTTAGGACATTGATAAGACATAGAACCAATCACTTCTCTGAAAAAGGGAATATTTAAAGCATCTCTTGTCATCAAGGCTATATCATATGCTGTAGAAATATGTTCGGGATGAAAAATTCCATGTGGATTATTAAAATAAGTATCAGTGCATCCTATCGAAACAAGATAATCATTTACGTCTTTCATGAAATTTTCAACATTTCCACTGACTCTTTCACCTATAACATTAGCAGCATCACTAGCTGATAGTAACATTAACCCATATAATAAAGAGCGAATAGAAAGTTTTTCCCCTCTCCTTAGCCCCATCATCATAGCATCTGGTTGCGACCAATGAGGCGGATAAGAATAATTAATAGATTTTTTTTCTTTTGCTGATATAGTTTTTAAAGAATCTGAGGACACCTCAGCCACATCTTCCAATATAACTTTCTTAGATTGAATGGCATATAAAAAAGTAGCTATCTTGGTTATACTAGCCGGATAAGTTTTTTGCTTAGATCTTTTATCAAATAATACAATTTTGTTTTTTGCATTCATTAAAATTGCATATTTTGCTGATACGTCAATATCTAAATTCTTAGAAAATCCGTAAGAAGAAAGCAAAATTCCTAATAGAAGAATTTTCCTCACATCTTTCTCCTAAATATCGATTGATGAAATCCTTAAGAGCAACTTTTAACATATTTTTGTTTTTTAGTTAAAGACAAAAAACAAAAACAATTAATTAACAATTCTATTCAATAATAACGACTAATTAGACTAACAAAATATAGAAAATTAAAAAAAAAATTAAACCTTTGTTGACATAACTAAGATTTAATAATAAAATTAATATTGAGGGGGAATAATGATTTGGAGGCTTGAATGTTAAATCCTATTCAGATTGAAGATCTGTACAGGGAATATGTAGATAATTTACCTCAACTAGCTCATGATGGGGTGATTTCTATTGATTTGCATGTTTTGCATGAATTAGGCCTTATCGACGATTTTCAAAATGATAGCGATGATCCAGATGATTTGACTCAATACTTTCATGTTATAGAAAGTGCAGAGAAAGTAACATTATTTAATGAACAATTTATAGTATGGATAGTTCCTAGAATGGAACAAGAAAATCCCATAACCTACGTTATTATTGCATTAAACTCAGAAGATAAAACTCATCTTGAAGTAGTTTTTACTACATCTGGAGTATACAATACACCTAAATATGTTCTTAAGGTTCTTCAATATTTTCTACTAGATATGCTAGAAACAGAAGCTACATTGATAGCTATCGAAAAGGATCAAGATTAATCGTTAAAATTAAGACATTTAGATTATTATCACGATTGTACTTAATTTCCTTAGCATACTCTTTTACTAAAAGAAGACCTATTCCCCCCTCTTTTTTTTCCTCTAATAAAAGATTTTTATCAATTTTAGATTTATAACTAGTCGGATCAAAGTATGGTCCTTTATCTTTAACAATAAGTTTAAAAGAGTCAGATGATGATGTTTCTATTTCTAAATAAACTGTATTTTGTTTTTTATCGTAAGCATGATAAAAGATATTAACCAAAACTTCTTCTACTATTAATTGAATCTTTTTTGAAAATTTTGAATCTAAATGATAATCTTTAATTTTTTCTAAAACCCACAATTGAATAACATGAAGATTTTCTAAGTTAAGATCAAACTTCATCATAATTCTCCTTCTAATTCTGCAGAGAGTATTTCTATTATTCTTTTAGCTAATTTATCATATAAAAGCGAAGAAGAAGCTTGTTTGGCGCTAGGAACAGATTCTAACTGTCCAAGTGAATAATCAATAACATTTCTTCTAATATTATTAGTATCTATAAAAGTTAAGTCATTAACAGAATCTTGGTCGATAAAATCATAATCTACATCAGCTGTTATTGTAGTAGGTCCCCAAATGATTTTATTAGAAGAATTAGATATTAAACTTACTCTAGCTATTATCTTTTGTCTTCCTTCTACCGGTAAAATATTCTTTTTCACAGCATCGTCTCTTGTTCTATCATGCTTATAACCAATATATTCATTAGTAGTAGGTTGAACGGACACTTTAAGAATAAAATCACTTTGGCTTTGCTTATACTGAAAGATGCTACCAGTTGCTAGCTCGTAAATGATAGCATTAGTCAATCTTCCATCATCATCCCCTTTAACATAAGGAACATAAATCGATGTTTCTTCATTTGCTGAAGAAACATGATATCCACAACTACTTAGAAAAAACAATAATAATAATAAACTATACTTAAGCATTCATTTTATTATTTTTGAATTCTTTCTAACCCATCTTGAGCTTTATGTCCATACTCAGTATCTGGAAACCTGGAAACAATCGAAGAATAGTAAATAGAAGCAGCATTTGGTTTTTTTGTTTTCTCAAAGAAATAACCTACTTCATAAAGACCTTGAGAATAAACTTCCGTCATTTTATGAATATTATCTACTAATTCTTGATGTCTTTTATCTCCTGGAAAAGCCAATTCAAACTTACTTAAATTAAGCTCAGCAGCATCTACTAGACTAAAATCCTGATGTTTAGGATTCATTTGTTTCAGATAAACCTTTCCTATTTCCAAATAACTCTTTGGAGACAAAGCATGTTTTGGGAATCTTCTGATCAATTGCTGTAAAGAATCGATGGCTTCTTTATATTCTTCAAAATATTGAAATATTGCAGCCTTATTAAACAAAGATTGAGCCGCAATCTCATTATTTGGTAAAATACTAATAATTTCATCATATATCGCAAGAGCATCATCACGACCTGAAGACCATTTAGGAGCCTTTTTAATATTTAATAATCTTTTTCTTTTTCCTTCTTTATATGAATTTGCAATTTCAAATTTATATTCCAAAGCTTCATGAAAATATTCTGAACTATATTGCTTTTTTAAATATTCAGAAAAGCTTTGATTAGCAGGTTCATAATCAGACAAGTTATATAAAGCTACGCCTTTATAAAAAAAAGTATCCTTAGCAAGAGAGCTATCAGAAAAATCATTTATAATTACATTAGAATAAAAAAGCAGATCTTCCCATCGCTTCTCTTCTTTAGCTTTATTTAACAAATCAAAATATTCTTGTACTGAATGTTCATTAGCAAATAGAAATGCTGACGATACAATAAACAATAAAACAAATTTTACGTATTTCATAATATTTTCCTTTTAAACCCTAGAAATTTAAAAAACATGCATTAACATGTCAAGAAATCTCGGCAATATCTTCGATAGCTGTTATTTTTTTAAATTTTTTCTTCACATCTTCACTTAACTGAACTCCAAAAGAAGCATCTACTAAAATAGAGCCTACTTTAGTTAAGTTAGAATAGAATTGAATTTCAACTTTTGTCTTACCAGGATTATTTTTAAAAATATCTTTAACCTGTAAAATATTTGAAAGCTTTATCTTATCAGCATTAGCTTTTAAAATAATATTTTTCACAATCCTAACCTCTTTTTCTTGCGTTACCCTTGCATTTCTCTTTCTGTTGTTATTCATTTTCAATTGTATTTTAGCTTGGTCATAAACGTCATCACAAATTTTTATCATTTGTTGGTTGGCGTTAGTTAAATCATCAAGCCATTTACATTGTAGTCTTATGGAACCTTCTTTTTTATCCAAAACTAAAACTGCATATATTAGCATATTTTCAATAAGTAAATGAGACTTTTCTTCATATAAATCAGACCAAATAGGAACTTCAAATTTATAAGAGCCATCACTAATAGTCAAAATTGCAAATTTTTTCTGATTTCTGTTGGATATTTTGAATTTCACATCGTCTAATATAAAAGCTGCTCTAAAAACTGTTTCATCTTCTAAACTGTTTATTTCTTTAAGAGGAATACAAGATAATTTTTTCAAAATAGATTGATAATTATCCATAGGATGACCTGTTAAATAAAAACCTAAAAGTTCTTTTTCCCTCTGCAAAATCTCTAGTTTTGTATAAGGTATAGCTACTTTGGGAGGTTTAGTAAATTTTGCATTTTCATCATCGAAAACTGAGAATAAGTTTAATATACCTTTAGCATCTTCTTTTTGTTGCTTTACTGCTATCTCATACATTTGTTCAACACTAAGTCTTAACTCATCACGAGTCCAGCCTGTAAAATCAAAACCTCCAGCATCTATTAAAAGTTCTATATTCTTTCTGCCAACTCTTGTTTTGTCTATTCTTGTAATAAAATCAAACAAAGATCCATAAACACCATTTTTCTCTCTTTCTTCAACAATGGCATCAGCAACAGCCGAACCTAATCCTTTTATTCCGGACATAGCAAATCGTATTCCAGATTTAGCAGGAAAAAACTCTTGATTTGCTTCATTTACATCAGGAGGCAATATAGCAATTTCCATAGCTTTTGCTTCGGTGATAAATTTAGAAACTTTAGAAAGATCATATCTATCACAAGTCATTAAAGCTGCCATCCATGGCTTAGGATAATTTGCTTTTAAAAAGGCAGTTGTATAAGACAAATAAGCATATGCTGTAGCATGAGATTTATTAAATCCATAAGATGCAAATTTCTCTATTTTATCAAAAATTTGTTTTGCAAGATCCTCATCTATTCCTTTGTCAAAAGCTCCCTGCACAAATTTCTTACGTTGACGGGTCATCTCCTTAGCATCTTTTTTACCCATCGCCCTTCTTAAGACATCACCTTCACCTAAAGAATAACCAGCTAACTTACTAGCAATTTGCATCACCTGTTCTTGATAAACCATCACCCCATAGGTCTCTTGCAATATTTCTCTCATAAGAGGATGATCAAATTCTATTTTCTCTTTACCATGTTTTCTTAAAATAAAAGATGGAATCATATCCATTGGACCTGGACGATACAATGCTCCTACCGCGATTATCTCTTCAAACAGATCTATATGTAGTTTTCTTGCAAGATCTTGCATACCTCCAGATTCAAGCTGAAATATACCTAGTGTCTTACCTAAATTTAATAAATCAAACGTTTTCTTATTATCTAAAGATAACTTCTCCCACTCGATCTTCTCATTGACCGTTTTAGCAACATAATCAACAGCTTTTTGAATAGAAGTTAAAGTTTTCAATCCTAAAAAATCTATCTTTAACATGCCTACAGCTTCAACAGGTTTCATGGCATATTGAGTAACTAACATATCGGCATCTTTAGCAACACATATTGGAGCATATTCTTTAATATCAACGGCAGATATAATAACTCCTGCAGCATGAGTACTCGTATTTCTAATAGAACCTTCAACTTTTTTAGCTATATCAATCACCATTTTAGCTTCTGAATCCGTCTCATATACTTTTTTCAGTTCTGGATCTAGTTCTAAAGATTGTTCAATGGTAATCTTAGGATCTTCAGGAATAAGTTTAGCTATAGAATTAACTTTGGAAAGAGCGACGCTTAGTACTCTTCCTACATCTTTTATAGCCATTTTAGCTTTCATCGTACCGAAAGTGATAATTTGCGCTACTTTTTCTTTTCCATATTTTCTTATCGTATAATCGATAACCTCCGATCTTCTATCCATACAGATATCTACGTCTATATCGGGATAAGAAAGTCTTTCAGGGTTAATGAATCTTTCAAAGAACAAATTAAATCTAAGAGGTTCAATATCTGTTATTCCTAATAAATAAGCTAATATAGAACCAGCTGCAGATCCTCTTCCAGGACCTACCGGTATTTTTTGACTTTTAGCCCACGATATAAAATCGTATACAATCAAAAGGTAATCACACATACCTTTGGAAGATATAATTAAATATTCATCTTCTATTCTCTTTTTAACAACCTCCAAAGGCTCTAAAGATGGATATTTTTTCTTAACCTCTTCTAAAACCTCTTTTGAATATCTTTCATCAATAGCATCAACACATAATTTATATAAATATTCATTCGCAGCCTGTTGTCTTTCTTTGCTCGTTAATTGTTTTTCTTTTAGGTGAGGAGGTATAAAAACAGGATAATGTTTCGTTTTAAAGTCAAAATGAAAATTGCATTTATCAGCGACTTCTTGAGTGTTTGTTACCGCATCAGAGCAATCAGCAAATAGATTCTGCATTTGCTCTGGAGATTTGAAATAAAATTCATGACTAGAATAAACCTTCCTTTTAGGGTTAGGAACTCTTAATACAGGATTACCTTTTGAATCCCTTTCCCATATTTCACAAGGCTCTCCTGATTGAATATTTAATAATATTTCATGACCTTTCCAATCTTCTCTATTAAGATAATGAATATTATTGGTTGCAACGCACTTTACACCTTTTTCTTTTGACACTTGAATTAAAGCTTCTGTCAATTTTCTTTGCTGCTTAGTGTATTCTTCTAATCTATGTATAAGCCATGATTCTTTATTCATTTGATCAACAGATATGTCTTCTTTATTCATATAATGGCGTTGCAATTCAAAATAAAAATCATCTTTAAAAAGTCTTAAGAAAAAATCGATTTCTTCTGAAAATAGACTGGCTTGCTCTTTTAAATAATAATGTCCAATCGAACTTCCTACTGCACCAGTCAAACAAACTAAACCTTCATGAAAAGAGCTAAGCAGTTCTTTGTCTATTCTAGGCTTATAATAAAACCCTTCTGTATAACCAATAGAAGAAAGCCTACATAAATTTTTATATCCCTGAATATCTTTAGCTAATAAAATTAAAGAAGAAAAAGATGTCGGCATATTTGAAATTTTTTTCTTTTCTAATCTACTGGTTGGAGATAGAAAAAATTCACAACCAATAATTGGCTTTATGCCTTCTTTGTTACAATCTTTATAAAAATCAACAGCTCCATGCATATTTGCATTATCTGTTAGAGCCAATGCCGAAATATCAAAATGTTTTGCTCTTTTTGCTAGTTCTAAAGTTGAAGCTGTAGAGTCCAAAATAGAATATTGAGAATGAACGTGAAGAGGAACCCAAGACATTTTTTGCTACCTAATTTCATACCTGCTTAGACCAGAAGTATAGCTTTTAAAACATGCAACGGTCAAGCAAAGAATCACAAAATATTTTAGTTGTTAACTATTAAAAACAAGAAAATAAGAGCAATAAATATCGGGGCTAAAAATTTTATAATAAACCTCCATAAACTGCTAAACAATCTAAAATGTTTACAACCAATATGAAGCTCGTCTGCAGCATTTTTAGCTTTCCATACCCATCCAGCAAAAATAGATAGTAAAAAGCCTCCTATAACCATGCCAAGCCCTCCCCAAATAAAGTCCATTATATCATAAAAACTTGTCTGAGATAAAAATTTCATATTAGATAAAAAAGAGTTTGCTCCTTTTGAAAGAGCAGAAGGTATGCCTAAGAGAAAAGCCACCCCACCTACAAGCCATACAGCTTTTTTCCTTTTCCATTTTTTTGCATCGATCAAATAAACTACAGGTATTTCTAAAAGAGCAATAGCAGTTGTTAAAGCAGCGAAAGTTAAAAGAAGAAAAAAAGCAGCACCAAATATCTGTCCTAAAAACATTTTTTGAAAAACTTTAGGCAAAACGACAAAAGTAAGTCCCACGCCTTGATCAGGCTGCATACCGAACGAAAAGATAGCAGGAAATATTATAAGTCCAGAAAGAATAGCTATTACTGTATCAAACAAAGCTATATAAACAGCAGAGCCCACTAAATTTTCATTTTTAGGAGCATAGCTACCATATGTAATTAAAACGGCTTCTCCAATACACAAAGAGAAAAATGCCTGAGAAATAGCATATAGTAATATTTTTCCATTAAAATGACTCATCGACGGCTCTAAATAATATTTTAAACCCAAACTACTGTTAGGTAACATCAAAGATCTGACCATTAAAAAAATAATCAAAAAAAGTAAAAGAGGCATTAAAACTTTACTAAATTTTTCAATTCCTCTTTTAACACCTCTAGAAACAATTCCAATAACGCAAAGCATAAATAAAGCCATATAAGCTATAACAACATAAGCATTAGAAGTGAAATTATTAAGATCTACAGCTGCACTAGAGAAAGATTTAAAAATATAACCGATAGACCATGCCGCTACAACTTGATAATAAGTTAAAATAAAAAACGCCACAAAAATCCCTAATGCACCCGCTAATTTCCAAGTACTTTTAGGTTTAATTTTTTCTATTGCACAAACAGGATTTCTTTGAGTATGTCTGCCAATAGAAAACTCTACTAGCATCAACGGAAAAGCTATAAAAAGAACACATAATATATATATTAATACAAATATAGACCCTCCACATTTGGCAGTCATATAAGGAAATCTTTGTATGTTCCCCAAACCAACAGCAGCTCCAGACGTCGCTAAAATAAACCCTAAACGAGAACTCCAATTCCCTCTTTTCATCGTCATATTTTCACCTTATTAAAATTAAATTTACTTTCATTTTTCTCTGTTGATAGAACTAAAGTAGTTACAGTTTTGGTAACACCAAGAATACCTTTTAAATTTTTATTAATTAAATTTTCTAACTCTTCAATATTATGACATATAACTTTGAGCAAGTAACTCCCCTCACCCGCTATATGATAACATTCTTTAATCATGTCTTGTTTTTCAATTTCTAAAGAAAACTGTGATTTAGCAATTGGACGATCTAAAGTAACTGTTATAAAAACAATTAAAAAATTTGATATTTTGTTTATATCAATTTGAGCCGAATAGCCTGATATAATTTTTTTATCTTCTAATTTTTTCACTCTTTCAGCTGTAGATGTAATTGACAAATTACATTTTTCAGACAGTTGTGTAAAGGAAATCCGACCTTTACTCTGCAAAACATCTAATATTTTTAAATCTATATCATCTATCATATCAAAAGCCACTTAACTTAAAATTTAAAGCCAATATAATATATTAACCTTAAATTTTAAGCAAATAACTTAAGCAAACCTTTAATTCAACTAATTAGAGTGAGTATTTGCCTTAACATTCCAAAGAGGCAATAGAAACGCAACGGAAAGCAACGCACAGGTAAAAACTATTATAAAAAAGCCGTTCCATCCAAGCTTATCTATCATTCTACCCAAAGGTCCACCTGCTATTGTAGCTCCAAACACATAAGCAAAGATAGCTGCAAAACCAGTAGCAGTACCTGCAGCTTTTTTATGAGAAAGTTCTGCTACAGCCATTCCAATCATCATCTGAGGACCAAATACAAAAAATCCTATAAAAAATATGATAATAGAATCTACTAAAACCTTTTCATAAGGATCTTTCCACATTGCAAATACAGCTACAGCAACTAGAGCTGCAAAAATGGTATTTACAGGTCCCCTTTTACCTTTAAAAAGATAATCTGAAGACCAACCTGCAGCTAAAGAACCAAAAAAACCACCCACCTCAAACCAGCTTACAGCAATTCCAGCTTTAACAAGAGAATAACCTTTTGTCTCCACTAAAAAAACTAAACTCCAGTCATTGATAGCGGTTCTAACTATGTAAACAAATAAATAAGCTATCGATAAAATCCAAACATATTTATTTTTCAAAACATATTCAAATAAAATTTCTTTTGTTGTAAGACGTTCTCTTTTATCCAATCTATGAGAAGATGTTGGATAATCATCTTTAAATTTCTCTATAGGAGGAAGCCCCAAAGACTGCGGGGTATCTCTTAATCGGTTAAGTAAGAAAAACCCTACCATAATACATGCAACGCCTGGAACATACATCGAATATCGCCACCCAACATATTGAGCAATAGCAGATGCTACAATAGGAATAATAAAGCCACCAACATTATGAGAAGTATTCCAAATACTCCACCATCTACCTCTTTCTGATTGAGAGTACCAATGCGTTAAAAGCTTAGCACAAGGAGGCCATCCCCATCCTTGAAACCAACCATTTAGCCCCCAAAAAATAGCAAACAGTATTAATGTTGATGAAAATCCGAATAAAATATTAAAAACTCCGGTCAAAATCAATCCGATAGACATAAAATAACGCGGATTAGATCTATCACTCATTATTCCACTAACAAACTTGCTAAGACCGTACGATATAGATAAAATACTACCGAGCATTCCTAACTCTGCTTTATCAAAACCCAAATCTTGAATCATAGCAGGCATAGCAAAAGTAAAACTTTTTCTTGTGAAATAAAAAAAAGCATATCCTATGTACATAGAATAAAAAACTCTAATACGCCAATGCCAATATTTTTTATCAACAACTTTCTTATCTTTAATTTCCTGTATAAATGGAGACGGTTTAAATAGATCTAATAATCCCATATTATTCTCCTGTTATTACATTTTCACAACCTTCGAACAGAGTAAATGTTAGTTTGCGCTATTGTCAAGAAATTTCTAATATTCATCCATGAAAATAAGAATATTTTTCAGCTAAAAATATGCTTTTATTATAGAATCATTTATACATAAGTAAAAACAGATAGTTATTATGTCAGACCTACATGTAGACCCTAAAGACCCCTACAAAGGGATTAAAATAAATCCAATCTCTGAAAAAAAACCAGTAAACGACCAAGACCAAACATTTGTAAAATCTAAAAAAAACTTCAAAATAATTGCTGCAGTTTGTTTTCTTTTCCAAAAACAATACAAAAAATTGATCAATCGATTTTCAAAAAACATTTCGGTAAAAAAGCTTTTAAATTTAGTGAATATTTTTCGCCTTGAACTTGAAAAACTCAAAGAGGGAGACTATAGTCAAGATTTAAAATTTCTCAATAACATTTCTTCTTTATGGATAAAAATATCAGATGAAGTTGATCTTCTCCCAAAAAACAACTCTCTGAAAAAAAAATTAAATGAAATCTTCAATAAAATTCTAAATTATCCAACATCAGAGTTTTCATTAGGTTTTTATTTATATGAAAGAGCAGGTTATGAATGGATTCCATTTCCTTACATGAAAATAATAAAAAATATTTATGAAGAATATATTGAGAAACAAAAAGATAGTAATTTACATAGATGGATAATGCAATTAAAAGAAATTTTGCAAATTTCTAATTATAAAACTTAATAGAAATCTTTACTCTATTTATCTCTACTCTTATAATTTCATCAAAAATACTCTAAGGAAATATTTATGCTATTTCAAATACCCAAAGGTCTTTACGATATTCTGCCATATGAAGTTGATCAAGAATGGAAGCTATCCCATTACTGGCAATACTTAGAAACTGTCATAAGGAAAACAGCTCTTGACTTTGGTTTTAAAGAGATCAGAACCCCAACATTTGAAAAAACAGAAGTTTTCAACAGAGGTTTAGGAGAAGCAACCGATATTGTATCAAAAGAAATGTATACATTTTTAGACAAAGCTAAAAGAAGCATGACTCTGCGTCCTGAAGGCACAGCTCCTGTTATGCGTTCTTTTATAGAAAACAGACTCTACAATGCAAGAAAGATTAATAAATTTTTCTATATAGCTTCCATGTTTAGATACGAAAGACCTCAATCTGGCAGATATAGACAACATCATCAATTTGGAGTCGAAGCTATCGGCAATCCATCTTTTGAACAAGATGCAGAAGTAATAGATCTTTTATATGAATTATATTCTAGGCTAAACATTTCAAATCTTACTGTAAACTTAAACTGTATTGGAAATATTGCAACAAGAGAAGTTTACAAAAAAGATCTAACAAAATATTTAGAGAAATATCTAAAAGACATGTCCGAAGAAAGTAAAATCCGATTAGCTAAAAATCCGCTTAGAATATTAGATTCAAAAGAAGAAGAAGATCAAGAAATAATCAAATCTGCGCCATCTATTTTAGATTATTTAAATGATGATGAAAAAAATCATTTCAACAACTTATGTGATTTATTAAAAAGTATAAATATTCCTTTCATTATCAACGACAAATTAGTTCGAGGAATAGACTATTATACAAAAACGGTTTTTGAAATTACTTCTAGTGACCTAGGTTCTCAAAATGCCCTTGGTGGTGGTGGCAGATATGATCATTTACTTTCTCAATTAAAAGGTCCTGATCTTCCAGGAATGGGATTTGGAACGGGACTTGAGAGAATATTACAAACAATGATTAAACAAGATATTGTTATTCCAGATAACTCAAAACCATTTATTTATTTTGTACCATTAACATCACATGCAAAAAAGATAGCTTTTAATCTAATAACACAACTTCGAAGAAAAGAAATTCCTTGCGATATAGATTTAAATGCTAAAAAAATCAATCAATCAATCAAAAATGCTAATTTATTGCAAGCATCTCACATATTAATTATTGGGGAAGATGAATTACAAACAAAACAAGCGCAACTTAAAAACATGATTTCAAGAGAACAAATAACTATAGAATTTGATAAAATAATAACATATATAACCAATCTTTGGAGAGAATATGAAAAAGTTTAGTTTCTTATTACTCATTTTATCTTCTTTTCTCTTTGCAGAACAAGAAGACGAAAACATTGCAAAAATTTCAGAAGCTTTAGGTCATGTAATCGGAAAAAATTTAGAAGAGATGGGAGTAGACTTAAACCAAGAAAAAATATTGCAAGGCATTCAAGATTATGCTCAAGGTAAAAAGCCTCCTATGGAGGAAGATAACTGTTTAAATGCCCTAACTGTGATACAAGAAAAAATAATAAAGAGAAAAGCTCAAGACAACCTAGAAAAAGCAAACATATTTTTAAAAGAAAATCAAAAAAACAAAGACATTGTTTCTTTAGAAAAAAACAAACTGCAATACAAAGTAACAAAAACAGGAAAAGGATCTGAAATCAACTTATCAGACACTCCTCTTGTTAAAATAAAAGGATCTGATATTAACGGTAACGAATTTTACTCTAGCGAAGAAGAAATCATCAATTTCAACGAAATGATAGAAGGTCTTAAAAAATCACTTATAGGCATGAAAGAAAATGAAAAAAGAACTATTTATATTCATCCTGATTTAGCTTACCAAGACCAAAGCATTGAACCTAATCTTTTACTTATTTTT
>Ga0233431_1003424_pt1 | contig 19051 bp, 30 predicted proteins | sample SI_118_April2016_FD_179867 | JGI IMG/M metagenome (GOLD analysis project Ga0233431, IMG submission 179867) | Seawater microbial communities from Saanich Inlet, British Columbia, Canada - SI_118_April2016_200_MG | ecosystem: Environmental > Aquatic > Marine > Inlet | place: Canada: British... | reverse complement strand
ACCTGTAGTTTGATTAGTTCCCCCCTGAGTAAGAGTTCCAAATGCAATCAAATCATCTGTTGCATCACAATTAGCAGTACCACCAATAGTCAAAGTAACATTACCTAGGGTTGTAGCAGCACCAGTAGCAACTGCATCCATAAAAGAAACACTAACAAATGTGCCTCCAACAGAGGCAATTATAGCAACTATTAACAAAATAACCAGATTATTACTTGAAACTTTCATCATCTACCTCCCCTTCAAAATCTCCTTGAGGATCTTCAACTACATTCAAAAATACTCTTCCAGTAGATTGATCTTCAACTTGGCTACCTTCTCCAATACCATAAGAATGTGAATATTCATAAACAACAAAGGCTCCTAAAACAGAAACAACAACAGCAGCAATCAATAGAACAACAACCACCTTATCAGAAACCTCTTTTCTCTCTTTTTTCATGATAAAAGAATAAATAAAAACACATATTTAAACCTTTCCCAAATATAAAAAATTAATTCTTCAAAGAATCATAATTAAGACTGTGTACAAGTAAATAATATGTCCCCGTGCTTTGCTCCAGTCGGCTCATCCATTGCAATTGTAACATTCATATTAATATAGACTTCATCAACACTGTCACCAAATTGGTGCGCAGTTATCAACATAGTACTATTAGATGACTCTTGTAAATTATGAAATGTGGTGTTACAAGATCCTGTTCCTTGCGTCACATTGCAAGCTATTCTCCAATTTGGAGTCGGAGCAGCATAAGATGCAAATAAATTAGCACTAGTCTCTGCAGTTATATCTAAGTTAACATTTCCAGTATTCTCAATAGTAATCCAATCGCGAGCACCTGTGTCACCTGTAGTTTGATTAGTTCCCCCCTGAGTAAGAGTTCCAAATGCAATCAAATCATCTGTTGCATCACAATTAGCAGTACCACCAATAGTCAAAGTAACATTACCTAGGGTTGTAGCAGCACCAGTAATAATATCATCCATAAAAGAAACACTAACAAATGTGCCTCCAACAGAGGCAATTATGGCCACAAAAAGTAAAACAACTAAACTATTATTCGAAATTTTCATTATCTGCCTCCTCTTCAAAGTCTTCATAAGGGGCTTCAACAACATTCAAAACTACTCTGCCTGTAGAGCTATCTTCAATCTGGCCCTCTTCTCCAATACCATAAGAATGTGAATATTCATAAACAACAAAGGCTCCTAAAACAGAAACAACAACAGCAGCAATTAGTAATATAACCACTACCTTATCAGAAACCTCTTTTCTCTCTTTTTTCATGATAAAAGACTAAACAAAAACACATATTTAAATCTTTCTATATACAAACTGGCCAGAGACATTATCGTTTAGGAATTTTTCGGCTTTCTTAGTTAATTCCCCCTGAGTTAAAAATAAAACGGGCAATTTCTTTTTATCTCCTTCATCCCATGCACCCTGCAAATCCTTATCATTAATACTTTTCTTATCCCTCACCTTTACAAAATATCTTAACTTACCTAAACTAGTTGGAAAATCTACAGTATAATTAACTTCTTTTTTCTTCCTTAACACATCTTGAGAAATAACATAGACATTATTCTTACTAAAATATTCATCAACAGAATCTAAGATAATTTTCTCTTCCTTGGCCAAAACTTTCTCTTCTTTTTTCTCTTCTACCTTGCTACTTTCCTTTTTGGGCTCTTCTTCAGTCTTCTCTTCTTTTTTCTCTTTAACTTCTTCAGTTTCTTCTTTTTTTGATTCTTCTTCAGATTCACCCACACCCAACTCTTCTTTTATTAATCTTTTAGTCTCATCATTGCCCAATAAAAAATATTTCCAAAAAATTTCATAATCTCCAGAAACCCCAACATTCAAAGGAACTGCAAAATCTTTTATTTCCCTTAATGCAACTCTCTGCCACGGTTCGGCAGTTTTATCCCTAATCACTCCACTCTCCTTAAGTAAATTAAAAACTTCTTTCGGCTTCCCTCCCAAAAATTCCGATAAACTTTCCAGTTTAGATTCTTGGCCCTTAATATAATAAAAAGGACTACCTCCCCTCTTAACATTTGTCAAAATAAGATGTTTCTTATCAACCAGCTCAGAAAGAATAGCGCTAGCAAACAAAATATTCGTATTAATTTCCTTAGCTAATTGGGCTGGCAAAATCGGTCCCGCCCTTTTCACTATATTCAAAATCTCTTCTCTATTGTCTGCAACCATAAAAATGAGAATTCAAATTAGTATAAAAAGTTATGGCCTCTTCCACTCAATATGATAATAAGTAACATCTCCCTCATCATCAATAATGGCAATAAGTAAATTTTTCTTAGTAGAATGCGCAACCCTATTTTTTGCACTAAATTCTTGCCAACTAAAACCTTCGGATTCATGTACTGCATAAAGAACCCATTTTGCATGATCCTCTCCAGGTTTAACACCCCTATCATAAATCCTAAAATCTGCACCAAATTTCAAAGCAGTCTTCACAATATATCCCCTAGATCTCATATCCTTATATGCGCCATATTTAATTAAGAATTTTAATTCTAATTTCTTAGCTTTCCTAATAAAGGATGCTTCCGATATTTCTTTTTTTCTTCCATCAAGAACTTTCATCAAACCCTTCTCAATCAAAAAAAGAGCTTCTGCCAAAGAATACCTAAATTTTCCCCTATTGGGTTCACCAAATCTACCCTTATCATAAACAGATCTAGCCTTAGCATTATCTTCTGCAACTACATTTAGCTCTTCAAACTCTCCAATTATTGTATCTTTCATGAAAAACAAAAAGGAAAAATTATTTAAAAACCTTTCTTTAAATGAAATCTATGAAAATAACGTTTTTGGGTACTGCTGCAATGCAACCAACACCAGAAAGAAGCACAACTGCAATCTTAATTAGTCATAAAAATGAGAATATATTAATAGATTGTGGGGAGGGTACTCAAAGACAATTAAAAATAGCAGGAATAAAACTAACAAAAATAACAAAAATATTAATCTCTCATTGGCACGGGGACCATGTATTTGGTTTACCTGGATTAATCTCTACAATGGGAGCATCAGAATATTCTAAAACTCTTGAAATATACGGTCCAAAAGGAACAAAAAAGTATATGAAAAAGCTATCAAAAACGTTCATTCCAAAAGATAAGGTAAAAATAAAAGTAAAAGAAATAAAAAAATCTGGACAATTTTTAGAAACAAAGGAATTAGTTTTTCAAACCACCGACCTAAAACATTCCTGCCCAACACGCGGATATGTTATAAAAGAAAAAGACAAACGGAAAATGAACATTTCTTACTTAAAAAAATTTGGACTAACAAGAGATCCAATTTTAGGAAAATTACAATCTGGAAAAGACATTGTTCACAAGGGGCGTAAAATATTGGTAAAAGAAGCAACAACTCTAATCCCTGGAAAAAAAATATCAATAATTCTAGATAGTACACAAACTCCAAAAATAATTGAATTTGTGAAAAATTCAGATATATTGATTATGGAATCAACATTTGATTCAAAACTAAAAGAAAAGGCAAGAAAATATAAACACACTACTGCAAAACAAGCCGCAGAAACAGCAAAGAAATCGAAATCAAAAAAGTTAATTCTAACTCACATAGGAAAGAGATACAACTCATCAACCCCCTTGGTAAAAGAAGCAAAAAAAGTTTTTCCAAAAACAATGGCAGCAAAAGATTTTATGACTATTTCACTTTAATTTTATATTCAAAAACATTATCGTATGGATTTTCTAAACTCATCATTTGATCAACAGAGAGTTTCTCAAAATATTTCCTAAACGGCCTCATGGAATTCCCATGGGCAGACACTGCAACATTAATTTTATTTTCCCTAATCAATTTAATCAAATCTTTAATTAAACTTTTAACTCTCTTCTCAACTACAAAAATAGATTCCCCTCCCGGAGGAGATAATTTATAACCCCTATGAAAACTATCATACTTTTTGGAACTATTCTTTCGAATATACTCATAATGAGTCATTCCAGTTACATTCCCGTAATCTCTCTCAATAATCCGATCATCAGTAATAACACCCTTACATTCTGGGTGAAATTTCAAAACTTCTCTTAATGTCTGATCCGATCGTTTTAAAGAACTTTTGTAAGCCAATTGAATCTTTTTATTTTTTAGTCTTAGAGCAACAATTTTAGCATCTTCTCTTCCCCTTGTTGTCAAAGAAGTCTGCCTAAACCCCGAAAACTTGCCCCGGGAGTTATCTTTAGTCATTCCATGCCTAAACAAATAAATATATCTATACATAAACAAATTTTTATTTTAAACAATTAAAAACTTTTCCCTTACAAAACATTTAATAATAAACACTGTATCTCTTAATCATGACAGAAATAAACATTACATATGAAACCCTATACGAAATACTAAGAAGGGAGAAAAATAGGGCAGAACTGCAAGAATTAGATGAATTATTCTATCAAAAACTTGTAACCTACATAAAAGAAAAATATGAAATATTAAGGTCCCAAGAACAAAAGGACTCCATTTTCACAACAATAGAAGTCCAAAAAACAAGAAAACAAATAGAAAACATCCAAAAAATAACAAAAGAACTATACGAAAAAAGAGAATCAAAAATAATCCAAATAGCATTGATAAACTCAAGAACAAAATCCTCTACAAATGATAAGAAATTTATGCTAAACTTAGAAAAAAACGTCTATGACAAAGTAATTCAAAACCTAGACAAATTTAGGGTAGAAATACTCCACAATGTGATATTAGGGAAGCTCATCGAAACAACCATCGTGAAAAATGAACCAAAAGACTTAAAAAAGGTCGAAAATCCTAAAAACCAAGCTAAGGAAGTTGTTTTTAAACAAAAAATGTCCAAATTTGTTGGTACCGATTTAAACAATTACGGACCATACGAAAAGGGAGATATTGCTCAACTTCCAGAAGATGTAACAACCCTATTAATCAAAAAAAATCAAGTTGAAGAAAAAAAATGAAAACACCAAAAACAAGAAAATCATATTGTAAGAAGTGTAAGAAACACACTACCCATAAATCAACCCAGAACAAAACAACTGGGAATAGGGGAAGTTTAAAAAGAGGATCAATAGCAAGAGCAAAGAAAAGAGGGTTAGGAACTGGTTTCGGAAATACTGGAAATTATGGATCTAAACCAGCAATGAACAAATGGAAAAGATCCGGATTCAAAACAAGTAAGAAAATTGCCCTAAAATTAACATGTTCAGAATGTAATTCATCAAAATTATTAGAACAAAAAAGATCCAAGAAGGTGGAATTTGTATAAAATGGAATTAAATCAACCAAAATCAAAATTCATAAAAGTAAGATGCAGTAAATGCAAGAACGAACAAATAATCTTCGAAAAGGCATCCACTGAAGTAAAATGTTTAGTTTGTGGAGAAATTCTGGCAAAGCCAAAGGGTGGCAAAGCAGAAATACTAACAACTGCACTTGAAATCCTCGAATAATGATGTTTTATAAGAAAAAAGGTAAACCTGAAGAAGGAGAGATAGTACTCTGCACTGTAAAAAAAATTCTATATCACTCTGTTTTTGTAACCATAGATGAATACGATAGTCTTGAAGGAATGTTGCACATCTCAGAAATATCCCCCGGAAGAATAAGAAATATCAGAGATTATGTTAGAGAAGGAAAACAAATAGTTTGTAAGGTATTAAAAATAGACAAAGAAAGAGGCCATATTGATCTGTCTATAAGAAGGGTAAATAATAGTCAAAAAGTAAACAAAGTACAAGAATGTAAACAAGAACAAAAATCAGAAAAAATCCTAGAGATAATAGGAAAAGAATTAGACAAAGACCTTGCACAAAGTTACAAAGATATAGGATTTAAACTAATCGAAGAGTATGGAACTTTAACAGCAGCATTTGAGAATTTTTCACTTGATTCAGATTCACTAACAAAATTAAACCTTCCAAAGAAAATAACTGAATTAGTAAAAAAGATAATCCAACAGAAAATAAAAAGACCTGAAGTAGAAGTAAGGGAAATAATCGAACTCACTTCCGGAAAACCTGACGGTATTGAAATAATAAAAAAAATATTAATAAAATTACAAAAAGGGGATATAAAGATATCGTATGTAAGTGCCCCAAAATATAAACTTGCAATAAAAGCATCCGATTATAAAACTGCAGAAGGAATTCTCGAACAACTAAATAAAGATGCCAAAAAAATGGCAGAAGAAAAAGAAGTTGAAATCTCCTTTGAAAGATTAAAATGAAAAAAATACTAAAGTGTCCAAAATGTTCTACTTACACATTAAAAGATAAATGTCCAAAATGTTCTACTAAAACAATTAATCCAAAGCCAGCAAAATATTCCCCAGAAGACAAGTATGGAAAATATAGAAGACTAGCAAAAAAAGATATCTAAAAGTCTCCAAGTCCCTTCTGATCAACTTTATTTCTGATTAATTTGGCAAAATCTTCGGTTCCTTTTTGCCCCCTTCTCAAATAAAAAGCAGGGTGATAAATAAATCCAATATTTCCTTTCCAAAAAGTATTTTCTAATTTAATATCCATATACTCCAAGGCACTTTTACCCAAGCAAACAATATTCTTTGGATTTATTTCCTTAATAAAAGAATCAACATACGGTTTAAAATACTTAATCTCTTCTTTAGTGGGTTTTCTAATCTTCCCTTCTGAATCAAAAGGAATTATCGGAACCGTATTAATTATTGCAAAATTATCAATACCCCTAGACTCAGTCCAACCGTCTAAAAGTTTTCCACTTCTGCCAATAAATGGGATTCCTTGCTTATTTTCATCATTACCCGGAGCCTCTCCAATAAACAAATAATCTGGACTTTCTAAGTTACCTCTAAAAATAACAATATTTCCATCAGTCTTCAAAACATTTTCATAAAGTTCATGTTTCTTAGCAACCTCTTTCAAATCATTTATAGCATTTTTTAAACTCATTTTTAAAAGAAAGAAAAAGAAATTAATAAAGTTATTGATTACCTAAAATCTTTATGTTTGTTGAAGTACTATCTACATAATTGTAATTAGCTACAACTTCAACAGTCTGGACATATTGAGAATCTTCGGGTACATCCATTGTACACACCAAAACTTTCTCCTCACTTCCATCCAATGTAACAAACCCTTCATTATGCTGGCCATTACTAAAACTACATAGAACATTCAAAGGGGCCAATTTAATAAACACCTTTCCTTCATTCTGTAATTTTCCTACGGCAGTTTCATAAACGCCACACTCAGCATCTTTACTAAATGCTTCCCCAAATCCATGGTTCTGTAAGTTTACTCTAAAAACCATTTGATTAACTCCCCTAGGTTCCTGAGTAAAACTTGTAATCTGTATTGGCCCTGCAGAAACAAAACCATCCTCTATCTTTTCGCCAGTATAATCACAAATATCATTACCTGCTTCTTCTGCCCTTCTAGAGGTTATGCATGTTTCAACGCTAGCCTTAGTTTCATAAGGATAACAAACCTTGGCATATAATTCTCTATCAATATAATTACTTACTATCCCATTATAATCAATTTGTCCCATATTAACTAACGTTTGTCCCCCCTCATCAAATATATCTTTCTCGGCAGCAAACAATCCGCCCGGAACATTAACATAATCAAAACTTAAAGTATTAAACTCTTCAGGAGATAAACCATACAATTTCACTTTTATAGAATCAGCCGGAATTGCATATTCTCCCTTATTAACTAAATTAACTTTTACATCAACAACATCATCCTGTGTAAATTCAGCCAGAGGTGCAGTAGGATCAAAGGCAATACTCATACCACCAATTCCACCAATATAAGGACTTTCACTCTTAATTATATCTTGCTCGCCACATCCAGCAATAAATAGTGTAAACAAAAAAGCCACAATCAATAAATATTTCCTCATTTTTATTCCTCCCAACTGCCATCAAAAGTTATCCTTTTGATCTTTTCTAACATGTACTCGTATGATAGTCCTATTACCAAGCTATCTTTATATACGTTTTCATTTCCGCCTAAATTTAAATCCGCCCTACATTCAATAGAATCTCCTTCTCTAAATACCACTCCTTCCCCCCTTTGATTTTTACATATAAACTCAGAATCGGTACCTCTTAAAAAAACGTTCAAACCCACTAAATCTAAACCTTGTTCATCTTTTTTTACAATCTCTCCATTCGAAGCCTTACTTAATGTAATAAAAACTTTCATTTGAGGCTGACCCCCAATACTCCTTACACTTTTCTCAACCTTAGAAACAATCAAAGGTGCAGATTCTTGAGAAATATCTTGTCCAAAAAAAGTCTCTTCCGGCAAACATTCAAAATCACCAGTAGATTCATAATCCCCCCCACTTAAAACACAAACATCGAGGCTACTCTCCGTCTCAAGAACATATTTAAGATTCACTCGAAGATTTGTAAAACTAACTGTTTTATCAAGATTCATATAAACAAAAGATTCGCCGGCCGAAGGAAAAACAATATCTCTTTTAGATGGATAAATAACTCCTTGGTTATTTTCATAAGATTGGTCTACAGTTAAACCAGTTTTACAAATTCCCTGAACCGGAACTCCCCCATAATACTCTGACCTATCTCCAAATAGGCATATATCAAACGGCACAGGAGAACTCAAACTATTCGAAACCTCTATGTTAACATTAAAATTCTCTCCCTCAGTTAAAATACTATCTGGATAACCTTCTTCAAAATCAAAATTAACTCCTTCAGCAATTGCCCCTTGTGTCGTAGAAGTTTGATCGCACCCAGAAATAATTAAAGCAAAACCCATAAGTAAAATCAAGGAAATTTCTATACTTCTCATATTTTATAAAAATAGGAAAGATGTTTAAAAATGTTTCTAATTAACTATCAGCACCCACCCTTACTGTAACGGCAGCAGTAGTATAGATATCAAAACTGTAATATGATTCCAAAAGAATATTTTTAGATCCTATCAAATCCCCCTCTTCTAAATCCCCCGTATCAACATCAAAATAACAACTCAATGTAATCTCCTTCTTTCCATCCTTGCAGCTTTTTGTTTTACATTCCTTATTTAATTTTTCAAGAGCTTCTTCATTTGGTTGATAAACAATAAACTCCCCATATGTTCCACCATACTCAAAATCACACCTATCGCTATCCTCGGTCCTTAGTTTGAGGTAACTGCTTGGAACGAACAAACCCAAGGAATCAATTTCGTTTAAATCTATCCTGCTATCTGCCTCAATATTAACTTCTAAAAAAGCAATGTCTTCGTCAATAAACGGTTGCTCCTTATCAATACCAACTTCAAATTTTATCGGACCCGGACTAACAATAGAATATCCAATATCGTTTACAAAAACGCCCGTTTCATCAGAAGAATATTCCTTAAGATCAACTCTTTCTGCAGATTCTTTAGAACTAGTTAAAACCAATGGATAAATAGCTTGACCAAAAAACCGTTCAAAAGTAGCAGTCAATTTAGCAATTTTAGTATCGGAGGTAGTAGTTGTAACTAATCCCTCTTCAAATATACACCTAACAGTTTGATCAAGATCATCTCCCCTTGGAGGTAATATGGCCGCAACACCTTTTCCATAAGGATCCACTCCAATCTCGCCCGTATAAGTATCTAATTCACATTTAAAATGAACGTCAGAGCTTTCATCAGACATACCCGTAGCTTCAATCTTACTCTGAACAGTAATTGGGCCACCTGAAGGAAATCTTGGTTCGGTTGTCTCCAATTTACTCATTTCCACCCCAATGCCTTCTCTTACTAGCTTTTCATCTTCAAAACTACCATATCTTCTCAACTCATCACCTGGATTGAAGATACTAGAAAAAAATCCTCCCACTCCGGATTCTGTAACACCTAATTTAACACTTGTATACGCAGGAATAATATTGGATTGTACCCATGCAGAGTTTCCACCAAAGAAAATTAACCAAATAATCCCCCCAATCAATATAATTTTCAAAAGAAGTCTACCCACTCCCTTAAGAACACTTATTTTTTCCCTTGATCTATCTAAACTATTAAAAAACATCAAAAACAAGGCCAAGACAATTAAACCTGAACCTGTCCAAACATTAACAAATAAAAACACAACACCCAAAATTAAAATTAAAACTGCAATAAGGTTAGCTAAACCAAATCCCTTACCTTTGCCACCACTTCCCTTACCTTTACTCCCTCCCTTTTCCAATAAATTATGAAACCAACCAAACCTCTTCTTTTTACCTGCAACTCTATCCTGCCCCTCTTCAATTTCCTTAAAAGAGTCTTTTTCTTCTTTTGAGAATATCCCTGCCATCATGCGTACCCAATTTTTAGAGTATCAATACTAAAATCGGTGTATGGCCTTATCTCAATAAAGTTGTTTCCTTTCTTTAGAATGTTAGTTAGATCATACTCCTTCAAACTCGTATCAGTATTAAGACTCAAAATATCATCATTAACAATTATATCTGCAATCTTCTCATCCCCATACATATCCAAAAATAAGTAGTAATCATAATCTTCTTCATAAATAGAATCACCAATATAAAAAGTATATGATGGATAGACTTTCCCTTCAACTTCATTAACTATCTCTATATCAGTAACCAAGAAATCTCCACCACTAACACTAAACTCCAAACTGTTGGTGCCAGATTCAAAATAATCTTCATCAATTTCCACTTCAAAGTTTTCATTAATACAGGCCAATAATTCACTATACAATAAATTCTCATTCAAGTATGCTTTCAAAATATTTGTTTGACCTGGCTCATCTTTACAATAAACATAAAACCTCAACTCAGAATCTTTAATAGCACTCCTTTCAGAAGAACCCACCGAAAATTCGAAAACTTCGGAAGTATGGGTCAACTCAAATCCTTTAATTAACATAATATCTTTCAAATAATATTTATTCGAAGCCCAAAAAGCAAATCCGGGAGGATTAACACTCATGGTAAGAGTATTTTCTTCTTCTAAATATTCTACAGGAATACGAACACTCTTAACATTATTAGGATTAATGTGCTCATTAAAAATTTCTTTCCCATTCAAATAAATCATTAAATTCCCTTTAGCTTCTATAACAGCAAAATCTAACGTAAATTCTTTTAAGTTTTCTAAATCATCTAAAGAAAACTCAAGGTCTTGATCTAACGTACCAAATAAACTATTTTTTATCATAAGCGAATTGGATAAAATACTACTCTCGGGCCCACTCTTAGAAAATAAATTAGCAGAATCAAAAACATGTCTCACATTATCATCTTCAACTTCACCAACATCCCCAGGGCTTTCTAACAATAAAACACTTCCACTTTCAACTTCATCACAAGTTACTGGGCAATCTCTCCCAAGCAATCTACATTTGTCACAGGGGGGCAAAATCAATGTATAAAGAATTATCATAATTCCAATCAAAAATATCAATCCTTCTACTGTTGGATCTCTTCCCTTTTTATTTAGTAAGAACATTAATTTAAAAACCCTAATTTAGTTTAAAAGTTTTTCTGTTAAACAAGATATTTTGAATATTTGGGAAATTCCTCTTGAACAAAAGATTCAACCCTATTTTCGGACTTAATATCCTCATTTAAGCTATCCCGCATAACTTTTCCTTTCAAATAAACATGGGAAAGTTCATGAAGGACTATCGCTTTCACAAAATTTGGATTATCGGTAATTTGATTCAAAACTTCAACATTCAAGCATATTTTATCTTTTTTTCCATGGACAACCAAAGCTCCAATCTTTAAAGGAATCTTTCTTCGAATATCATCTTGCACTAATTTGCTCCTTTTTGCCAATTTCCAAAATTCATCCAAACTAACAAAAGAAAATTCACAACCAACTCTATATTTTTTAGAAAATTCAGAATAGGCCTCATTGGCCAATTTTTTCAATTCTTTCTCAACTAACATAAAAGAGTTACGAAAAAAAGATTTATATTACTTTCCATACTAAATTTTATAAATTCAAGTATTTACCTTAAATGCATGGATTTCATAATAATCTCCTTAGCTTTGATTTATCTTATTATAGCAACAATATCGGATATAAAAACTCAAGAGATACCCGACTCACTAAATTTTTCATTCGTATTCATTGGACTATTTGTAAATGCATTAAGAACATTTACTTCAAACGATAATTCTTATTTATTATACAGTCTATTAACATTTGGTGCATTTTTCATAGTTGGTAGATTAATGTATTATTCAAAACAATGGGGAGGCGGAGATGCAAAACTATTAGCAGGAATGGGCGCCCTAGTTCCCTTATACCCTATGTTTACCAATGGGCTATCCTGGGCAAAAACAACAAATTACTTTGGTTTGGATTTTTTCATTAATTTAATCTTAGTTGGGGCAATCTACACAATAATTTATGCCATATACTTATCAATAAAAAACAGGAAAAAGTTTATAGAGAATTTTAAAGAAATATATCTAACAAAAAAAACAAAGAAATTTGAAAAAATCATTTGGGTGTTAGTTATTCTAATAAATGCAGTTGGAATTTTCATTCTAAAAACAAACGCCGAAAGGACACTACTCCTATCAATTTCACTTCTCCTACTTTTATTTAATTATCTATTAGTATTTACAAAAGCAGTAGAAAAAACAACTATGTACAAAACAATCTCAACACAAAAATTAAGAGAGGGAGACTGCATTACCTCCAGATTAAAATCCGATGACAAAATAGTATACACTCCCTCTGTCCATGGAGTAAAAAAATCTCAAATAGAACTAATCCAAAAACATTTCAAAGAAGTACACATAAAAGAAGGTATTTCATTTGCACCAACATTCCTAATAGCTTTCTTAGTTACTATACTAAAAGGAAATTCGTTCTTATTTATCCTAACGCCCTTCTAACATCAACAATTTCAGCAGAAGTAACTTCATCAAAATTCTCAATATTCTCAGCCAAGGGGTCTGGACTTCCTAAAGACTCTTCCATAACAAAAATAATCTTAAGAGCATTCAAACCAAAAGCAACTGGCTCAATTTCAACTTTCATCTCCCCATCATCATTAGTAAATTCAATAATCTTTTCTTTAGCCTTTTTCTCCAATTCAACCATATCTATTCCCGGATTCTCAGGCATTATTTTTAATGTAATAACCACAACAGCCATTTTTAATTAGGCCCCTCAAATCCACATTCAGAACAAACGTAAGGAATTGAATCTACTCTACATTTTTTACACCTAATAATTTCAACCTTGCCACAATTAGGACATTCAAACCTAATTGAAACATCCGAACCACTAGTTTTAACATTACAGGATGTACAATGTAATTCTTTCTTAACCATCTTAGAAACTGGGAAATTAATGCGTTTATAAAAGTTTCCTTAATCCCTAGGAACTTCATGATGTTTCAAACATCTTGCTTCATACAGCTCATTTCCCCCAACTACAATCAAAGGACTATCGTAACGTGCAGGTTTCCCATCAACAATTCTCTGTGTTCTATTAGCAATCTTCCCACATCCTGGCAAATCACAATAAGCATGTTTCTTAACGACTTTATCTGCCATACTCAACAAAATTGGCATCGGTCCAAATGGTTCACCCCTAAAATCTAAATCTAACCCACAAACAATTACATTTTTTCCTTCTTTCAACAATTTTTTAACAACATCAATCAATTCCAAAGAGAAAAAGTTTCCCTCATCTATAGCAACCACCCCAACATTAGGTTTTAACTTAAATAAAATTTCCCTTGGTTTATCTCCAGGAACAACTATGCTTTGTAATTTATGGCCATCCCTACTAACAACTTCTTCTTTAGAAAACCTATCATCAATCTGAGGCTTAAATAATTGATAATCAACATTAGAATAATCCAATTTCTTCAACCTAAAAATCAACTCTAGCGTCTTAGCTGACTTCATAGGTCCAGAAATAATTTCCAGCATACCATGATTCCAATTCATAAAAAAAGGAATAAGAAAAAAATTAAAAAGATTTGTGTTGTTTAGACGTCATCTCTTATGCCCTTATTAGTTATGTAAAACATGCATTCACCATCAGCTAAAGCCGGGGCATCCACTAATTTTGCAACTCTTGAACCTTTTTTACCTCTTCTAAGATAAAGTCTGGTCGTAGAAGCGTGTGCAACAATATGCCCTCCAATTGCTTCAGTAGGATCCCCAAAAAAAGTATCCGGCTTAGACATAACTTGGTTAGTCACATAAACAAGTATATTATATGTATGAGCTAAGCTCAATAAAACATGCATGTGCTTGTTTAATTTTTGTTGCCTATCACTTAATGTCCCTCTTCCAATAAACTCACTTCTAAAATGACTCATCAAAGAATCCACAATAACTATTTTAACTGGAACATTCTCTTTGTTTATCAACTCTTCAACTTTCTCTGCTAATAGCATTTGGTGGTCTGAATTAAAAGCTCTAACAACTTTAATATTCTCCAATAATTCTTCACCATTCAAATTATTCTCTTCCGCTATTTGTTGTATTCTCTCCGGCCTAAATGTTCCCTCGGTATCAATCCAAACTACTGCTCCGCCTGCTCCGCCTTGTTCCCTGGGCATTTGAGCAGTAACTGCCAATTGATGAGCTAAGGCAGTTTTTCCAGAACCATAAGCACCATAACACTCAGTTATGCTACCCGATTCAAACCCTCCACCAACAAGAGCATCAAAATTTGAACTCCCTGTAGTTAGTTTGATAACTTGTTCTCTTTTTTTGAGTAAGTCTAAACCAGTTTCAAACCCCATATTAAGCTTGTCTCTAGCTACCTGGATTATCTTTCTAGCAACCGAATCAGAAACTCCAGAAGCCTCACCTAATTTAGACGGAGATGCTACCGCCACCCCCAATAAAGTATCAAAACCGGCATCTGCTAACTTCTCAGCTGTAGCTGGGCCAACTCCTGGCAAATCATTAATTGTAAACCTTTCTTCTTGAGGTTCTTCCGTAATCTCACTTGTAGTTTCTTTAATTTCTTGGGGTTCTTCCTTAACTTCATTCATTTCTTCATTCATCTTCTTCCACCTCCACTAATTGCTGCATTAACAATTCTTCTTGTGCTTTCTGTAAAACAAGTATAGCTTTAATCAAGTCATTTTTCCTTAAATTTACAGATTCAGATCTCCATATATCTTCTCCTTTTTTCTTATAACTTCTAGTCAAAGAAACTGTCTTGAACTCAACCTTGCTATCATTAAAATCTTTTTCATTGTTCCAGATTGCAGTTTCTATTGCCCCAGATTTAAATTTTTTTATTGGTTTATTTACCATTTTAAATTCCTCCGTTGCTTTCGCATTTTATTTCATGTATAAACTCCAATCTTATATTTCATAGACGGATGAATGTAATTTTCGATTAAATTAAATAATTTTGGGGTTTCTTTTACTCCAAAGCTCAAATAATGCCAAACTCTTCCAGGATATTCTTTAGGCTTTCTTACAGAGTGTATTTTTGGAAAAATATGCCACTTATTTTCAAACCATTCTTTAATCAATAAATTTTCTTCATAGCTAAATCCATTAGTATGTAGACAAGAAGCCTTATCTCTCTTTTTGTAGGTCCCATCATCCATATACCATATGGCAATTCCCAACTTATCTAACTTTTTCAAAATAGCCTGATTAATTTCTTTTCTCCCATTTCCATAAAATAATTTGTGATAATAATTCAAACAGGGATAGGCTCCACTTTCATAAAACAACCCCCCAGATTTAATCCTTCTTAACCCACTACTTAAACTTCTAAGTAAACTGGCTTTCCAAGTAAGATAAGAATCTTGAGACCTTCCATGTCCCTCTTCTAACTGGGCATTTTTACAAGAGCTTTTAATTCTGCAATACATATCCCCCATAAGGCTGCCTAAAACAATTTGTTCTTCTGTATCTGTTAATTCAACAGTTTCTCTTTGCTTTAATCTGCTAACCCCTAACCGAGAAGCCATTATCCTAACTGCATTGGGAGAACAACTTAAAATCTTAGAAAGATTATAATCTCCTTTCTCAAAATAATTAGATTTTATCAATTCAATATCTTCTTTCTTCCATCTCAATTATACCACCTTTCCTATTCGGTTTTTGTTTAAGCCCCAAAAAGAAAAATAAATTGGAGGAGGTGTTAAAAGTAGTATGTTCAATATTATTTATAAACTCTTTTGCCGTGCGTGACAAGTTGGCAAGAAGACTTATCCAACAACACTTGCCTTAATTATTTTAACTTCTTCTAATGGCCTATCACTTGAATCAGTTTCAACTTTAGCAATTACATCAACAATATCCATTCCTTCAATAACCTTCCCAAAAACAGGGTGTTTATCATCTAAGAAATTATTATTTGCTAAATTAATAAAAAACTGACTCGAACCAGTATTTGGACCAGCATTCGCCATTGAAATAGTTCCCCTATCATTTTTATTATTACTAGTGAACTCATCTTGAATATTTGGAATACTATTATCCCCAAAACCAGTTCCAGTAGGGTCTCCGCCTTGAATCATAAATCCATCAATAACCCTATGAAAAATTACTCCATCATAAGTTCCTTTTTCAACTAAACCAATAAAATTCCCTGTAGTAATTGGCATATCTCCAGCCAACTCCAATTTAATATCTCCCTTATTAGTTTCAAATAAAACTACCTTGCTACTTCCACCTAAATTTGCCATAATTATCCCTCCAATGATTAGTATTAATACAACAATAAGTATTTTTTTCATTTTTCTAAACTAAACTAAGTAATATATAAAATTAACGAAAAAAAGAAAAAATAATAAATTACGTCAATTTATTCTAATTAAAAATCCTCACTATCAGTAACTTCTTCTGGTGTTTCCCCTTCTTCGGATTCTGCTACTTCCCCAGCAGGTTCTTCAGCAGGTTCTTCATCGGCAGGAGCGTCTCCTTTTCCAGCTAAAGAAATAGCTTTTGCCTGTTTACCTTTATCAGTTTCTGCAGCTTCAAAATTTACTTCATCATTTTCCCTAAGGAATACCCCATTAGGAACTTCTGAATAATGAACAAAATAATCCTGTCCATCTTCGCCTTCTATAAATCCAAATCCTTTTTTTGAATTAAACCACTTAATTTTTCCTTTCATTTTTACTCTAATTCTCCTTGATATTCGATTAACCGAATAACAAAAATGAGGTTATTTACCGCTTTTTAAATCTTACTAAATCAGAATCATAACCGTTCCAACAAGCATAGCTAGAAATAAAAACCACTCCAGCATTCCCCCAGTTTTAACAAAACCATTTAACCTAACTGGAATAAGTGGGTAAAAAAGATAAAGCCCCTTTATATTTAGCATATCTATAACTAAATGACTCATATATCCTAAGAAAAATGCTCCCGCAATTAAATTGTGCCCATAACCCATCAAAATCCCCCAAATAATCAAAGGAAACCAAATTGTATGCAACAAACCCCTGTGCCCAAATAATAAATTCAGCAGCCAAGACAAAGGACGAACCTTTCTCCCAAGCGTACTAACTGGCAAATCCAAATCTGGAATCAAGGAAGCCAAAACGCAAACAGAAACAAACAATAACTTATTTTCAACATCAAAAAACTCAGAAAAAAACAAACCCACCAATAAACCAAAAGCCATATGGGTTTTTGACATCATCTTTCTCTAAAATCAACTTCCTCTTTAATCTCAAAAAATGCCCTGGGAATGTATTTTCTCAAAACAGTAATGCCCGCTTCAGCAACTTGATCTGAAATATGTCCATCAAACTCAACTAAAAACGCCGCACCGTTATATCTTTCCTGTGTCCCCGGATTAAATTTTCCCTTTTCCCCATCAGAACACAAATCAATTACAACCTCGCATCGAACACCTGCAATATATTCAAGTTTATTCCAAGAAATAGCCGATTGACTAATTCTCCTTTGAAAACTTTTTGGAAGTAGAAAGGCATTATAATCTCCTTCGACTTTCCCCACAGAACCAAGATCTTTCAAATCAAAATAGATTCCAATTGCCTCTACAGTTTTAGTGCTACTCATTTTAAACTTCCTCTATCAAAACACTAGGGTCCGCCTCTTTAATTCTTCTTGCTATAAACTCTAACCTATTAAACATATCATTCTTATTAATTCTACCTTCCACTAAAACTTGCTTTCCCAAAATTTCCTTTCTCCAAACGTCAAATAAAGCCGAAGAAAAGTTTTCTAAATCATCCTCACTATAATCAATTAATCCCTTTATAGTATCACCAAAACAAACTGCCCTAATATTTGAGGAACCATCATCAAAAAAGAAATTCAAAACTCCCCTTTTCTTAGCAACAACTTTTCCATGTTCCTTACACACAAATTCTCCATTTTCTTCATTAGCTTTCTTCTCGCATTTACTACAAACATGAAAAAACCTTGGCTCAAAAAGTTGAACAACCGTTCCATAAACTTCAACCATATCCCCTTCTTTTACTTCATCTAATTTTTTCCTACCAAGTTTATCTCGACTCATCTTAACTTCGCCGATACTCTCCCCCTTTGGATTAACAATAAGTTGGCTACTACTTCCTAAATGAACTTCAACAAACCCGTTATTATCTCTAGAATAACCATTCTTTATCTTAATAATATCATCAGCTTTAAACATCCCTTTCTCAATTTCATTAATTATCGGTTCATCCCAAACAACTGCCCGAATAAATCCGGTCTCATCCGCAATAGTAAAGTTAACTACCTTACCACTTCTACCATTTTTATTAAAACTAACAACATCTCTAACTTCCATAATTTTTCCTAAAACTGAAATCCCTGAAAGTCCTCTTGGGATTTCTTTTATTTTCATAGTTTTTTCAGGGTCAAGAGTATCAAATAATTTAACACCCAATTGATTAGCCACGATATGTGCAGCGCCCTCTTTACTTATCAAATCAGAAAGCTGTTTTACTTTCTCATTTACCTTTCCATCAATTTCTTCTTTAGAAATACCCTTTTCTTTGATAATTTTTTCAACAATTTGTTCATAACTAAATTTTAACATTTTATCTTTTCTTCCCAGCGGTTTTAATTTGGATCAAAATCAACAGCAA
>Ga0233431_1003419_pt1 | contig 19071 bp, 23 predicted proteins | sample SI_118_April2016_FD_179867 | JGI IMG/M metagenome (GOLD analysis project Ga0233431, IMG submission 179867) | Seawater microbial communities from Saanich Inlet, British Columbia, Canada - SI_118_April2016_200_MG | ecosystem: Environmental > Aquatic > Marine > Inlet | place: Canada: British... | reverse complement strand
TGCAAAAAAACTTGGTGTTAATTGTTATAAATATTTCTACGACAGAATAAGCGGTGCTTTGAAAATGATGTCACTAGCAGATATCATTCTATTAAATACTCACCGCAGATTATTAATATGATACTTTTAATTCGTCTATAATATCATGAATATCTTTAGCAAGGCGAGAAATTCTATAACCAAATTCTACTTTTTCAGAATCACCATGACCTCGTAAATCTACTGCTATGCAACGGTAATATTTACTCAATTCAATTATTTGATGTTTAAATAATTCTGCTGTCTGTGAAATTCCATGAATCATTAATAAAGGTTGACCTTTACCTGCTTCAAGATAGTTGAGTATGACACCATCGCTAGTCTTAATTTTTTTTGATACTATTTTATTTGACATTATTTTTCCCAAAGGTTAGCAGAGCTGAATTGTTATAGTTTTTTTTATTTAAATATTTACTTAAACTAAAGTTTGATAAGGTAATTTATGATATCTTTCGTAGGAAGTACATCTCCATACTTGCTGTTGATATCGAATAAACTAGATTCATGTGGTTCCCGTGCACGATCTCCTACTGCTGTAATTGGTATAATTGGTATAAAACCATGCGACATAGCATCAACAACTGTAGCTCTCACACAACCACTGGTAGTACAGCCAGTAATAATTAAAGTATCTATATCCATCATTGTAAGCGTTGTCGATAAATTTGTGGCAAAGAAGGCAGAAGGATACTTTTTAAAAACAATAGTATCTTCAGGCTTTGACATTAGCCGAGTATCAATTTCAAGTAGTTCTTTGTTCTTAGTTAGTTTACTTAGAGAAGGTGCTTTTTTTACCCACAGACCTGCATCATATCCATTACTTGCATCAATGTTAATGATTGTGAAGATAATAGGAATATTTTTTTCTCTGGCAACTTTAATCAATTTATTTATAACTATTATTTCATTGGTAAAATCTGCTGCGAGAAGTGATTGATCAGGATCAGTAAAACCTTTGTGCATATCTACTACTAACAAAGCAGGGGACGTTCCAAATCCTAAACGATTTCCAAGTCCTGCATTTTTATATATTTCTTCTTTTTTCATAATATTAATTTCTCTATAACGTTTGAACTCACATACAGGTATGAAGCGTCTTGCCTCGTCGTAACTCGGAGAGCGAAGACGTGAGCGAAATAGCTGTTATGTGCAGTAATTAATTAAAGTTTTATTTTATTGGCAGTGGAAGTCCTTGCTGCCTTAAAAAACTTAATTTGTCCCAGTAACCTCTTTGGAATTTAATTTTTTCATCAACAATATGAAAAAATCCACAACCTTGTAATCCTAATGGATCTTTCCACTCTAAAATAGCCCATTCTCCATCTTCGAAAATGTTTTCAACAATACAGGTCATGTCTGCTACAGAAAAATCTTTGGTAAACATTTCTTCGATAGCTTTTTTCCCTACGACAGGACTATCTGTAACTTGGTGATTGATTGCGTCTTCATGATAAAACGATGCCAATTTTAGTGCATCACCTTGGTTAAAAGTTTCTACCCACGCTTTAACAATTGATTTAGGGGATTGCATTTTTTTTAATCCTTTTATCTTTAACATTAAGTTCACTGGTTGGCGATTAGTCGGTTCGGTGGAATGATTGGTTAGCTTTTTGCATTAAATCCTTCATGGAAGGTAACAATTCCTTTGGGAATGTCTTCTGTAAAAGGTAAGATAAGAAAGACTTCCTGTGGAATTCCTTCATAGATCATTTCTGAATAATTATTAAACCCAAATTTTTTGTAATAATTAGGGTCTCCAACGAGGGCACAGCCTTGACCTCCAATCTCTTTTAATAAAGATAGGCTTTTATTTATAAGTGATTTTCCAATTCCCTGCCTTTGATAATCAGGCAGTACTGAAACGGGACCAAGTCCATACCAACCAGTCGTTTCATCAGATATTATTATGGGAGAAAAAGCTATATGGCCAACTATTTTTCCATTAATTTCGGCTACTAACGAGATGGTCAATACTCCGGCTTTTCGCAATGCATTGATTATAAAGTGTTCTGTTTGTTGACTGATTGGGTGATTTTTAAATGCTTCTATTGTAACATTCGTAATTGATTCTATATCATTGTTTTTTTCTTCTCGTATAATCATCATATTTCCTGCTTTTGAAATTTAAGTTTTTAGTTAAGGTTTGTGATCACATACAGCCATGAAGCGTCTTGCCTCGTCGTAGCTCGGAGAGCGAAGGCGGGAGCAAAATAGCTGTTATTTGCTGTAATTGGTTATGCAATTTTTGTCCGAATTTTACATAATCACTTATCTATAAATGGCGTGTCTGGCACCGTCTAGCATGTATTGTTTAGCGTTATATTAGTTGATGTTTTGAAACGTTTTAGATACACTAATAAGTATAAATTAAGTTATTCCTCATTACAATGTTAATAAATAAAAGAGAAATGTTCATGAATTCTAACAAATCATTTTTAAAGTATGCAGCAATGGATATTTTTTGCATATGTTTCCTGTTTATGGGAGTTGCTGTAAATGCAAAATCAATTGCTAACGTTTATCGTTCAGCAGACAGTGGTCCCGGTACGCTTGCTTAGACATGTAGCTCTTCATTTAGGGGGAGGTGGTGAAATTTAATAGATGAAGTCTAAAATATTAAAATTCAGTGGTCTACGATTAGGAAGTTTGCTGGAATGCTTGCTTATAAACTTCTATTTTTTACTATATTGAAAGCCTTTGGTATATATCCGTAAAATTCCTAATTATTTTATCTGTGCGGCTTTTCAATCTTTGCATTGAATTGTGTCCAGATGGTAAAAGACAATACTCTATTTTCATCGCTTCAGCAGCATCAATATCATGAATAGTATCTCCGATAAAAATACAATTTTTCTTTGGAACATTAATTTTTTCGATTAACTTTATCCCATTATCAATTTTTGAATCAGCCAAGATATGTTTTAATCCTGAAACATAGATGAAATTATCCAAAATACTAAAATAAGATAAAATGTCTATTAAATATTCTTCTGCATAAGCAGATAATATTGATTGCTTAATACCTTTTGATTTTATTAGTGGCTGAATATTAAGAAAATAAGAATGCAAATTGCATTCATATTTTCGTTTTTCATAAATGGACATATATTCCATTGATAAATTTTCAAAAGATTCTTTTTGAAATTCAAACCCTGCTTTTTGGTAATACTTTTTTACAGGAAAATCAAAAATATCAGAATAAATTTTTTCTGTTATTGTAGACTTATTTCGCTTAGTAAGCATACTGTTTATGATATCAACACAAAGCTTAGTATCATCTAAAATAGTTCCATTCCAATCCCAAATAATATGTTTAATTTGTTTCATTCGATATTTCGTTGTTTATAATGTTTGAACTCACTGACTGAGAGAAACAAGGTTCAGATTCAGCGAAATGATTTGTTATGGTTTCTATTTTCTAGTAAATATTAATACATTAAACCGTATTATGGTAATATTACTTATATATTCAATTGCTATTTAAGCTAAAAGTACACGGATATTAATTTTTAACTAACTATCCTATATACTCTTTTAGGTATTTTTCAATGTTTGATTTTAGGAGCTTAGAAATATTACTGACAACTGGTTTTGTGTGAAAATATTCTACATTACCACTCTCCGAGTGAGGAGTAGAATCGATAATATTATATCCCATAATACAGTTTATCACCCCATTGTCATAAGCATTATGAGTAGCTGTCCCGGCACCATCCTTATATGCTCTATTATACATGATAAGAGCACCGGTAATTGTGGCTTCCCCGCTATAATAGATACCTCCTCCATAACCTCCTCCACCAGTAGGATTGTTGTGAAGAGCATGATTCGCTATAATCCATATAAGTGATGTCTTGACAAATGGTGTCATTCCAGAATTATATGTACCTATAATACTTCCGCCAGCGTCATATACTCCAGCTCCATATTCTGCTGAATTATAACTTATTAAAACAGGATGTGAAGGAAATCCGTTAAGTGTGCCCCCTGCAAGAAAAATACCACCTCCCTGTCCGTTGTTTTTTGTTGTTTTGTTATGGGAGAAGACTCCTCCTGTAATAGTACCTTTGCAAAATACACCTCCACCTGTTTCTGATAAGTTATCGCGTACTATAAGAGGATCTGCAGAAGTACCACCGTATGCCATTCCATTAGTGCCAAGATATATTCCTCCACCTTCGTTTCCATCATCAATTGGTGTATTGTTGTCATAGAACGTTCCTCCTGTGATAATGCTTTTACCAGTGCAGTATGCACCTCCACCGTCATTACCACTTTTGCATTTTGATATTGTACAATTTATAATTTTACCACTTTTGCAAAATACACCTCCGCCGTCATTATCACTTTTACAATCTGTTATAGTACAATCCATCAAAGTAGGCTGGCCATCTGAATTTGATTCCATATATGCGGCCCCACCTCCGGTAATAGCATCATCACTACTGCCGTTTTCTAATGTCAAGTCTTCAACATAACAGAGTCCTGTTAAGTCAAAAATACGTTCATTGTTATTGCTTCCTGAGATTATCGTTTCTGGTTTATTCGTAAGCGGGTCTATTGTACCGGTAAGCATGATATTGTTACCTACCTTAATTGTGTTTTTAGGAGAATATGTCCCTTTATCAATATTAATTTTAACTATATTTGTATTATTTTGAGTTATGAAATTGTTCGCAGCAGTTACTGCGGCTTGTATTGTTGAAAATTGGGTACTGGTATCTTGCTTAATCAATTGGTCAACAACAAAATCTTTTTCTGCAGCCTGTGTTATAAATGCTAATGACAGTATTAAACTGATTGCAATACTCATTATTAGTTTTTTCATGATGTCCTCTCTTTAATTATAATTTTATGCATTGCAACTGTAGCAAGTTGTGTGCCAAACTGTTGTGTTCTAATTGAAGACGGAGAAAATTTTTACCAGAGATTAGCACTAATAAATGTTAATATTTTTCCGAAGAGGACACAGAGAGGCAGAGATTTTAACTTTTTTGTTCTACTAAAACTCGGGAATGGAGTTTCCGTATTGTTTTTGATATTTTTAACAATTCGTGCTTGTTCGTGTTAATTAGCGGGGGATAGTTTTGTAATAGTGTAAAGTTTCTATACACTCCTGTAGGTTTAAGACTATTGGCTTCAGATATCAAGGATGTTGATTTGTTGAAGAGGTTAGTTGTTAAATTAACTTGAAATTTAGATGAAGTTTTGGGTAATTGGCCTACAAGGTAAAGGCTGGAGGTCAGAAAATATGAACATCCATCATAGCCTCGCTTTGCGGAGCTATGATGGACAGGTAAACTCAAATGACCGAAATTTTGGAAACTTCCTTATTAGTGTTTTTTTGAGTTTTGGGCATTGGAAGTCTGGGTAATCCAATCAAATGTGGGGTCAACGTTATAAGTTCCTCCGTAATACATAGGATTATAATTCAACCTGGTAAATAAAGCCCATGTCGTTGAAGCCATTGCAGGGATATCGTTTGACCACCATCCAAACGGTATCCATGCCCGTTTGTTGGCATATAGATAGTACGAAATTCCTTTATATGTTACGGCTGTCGTATTGTTTACTCCAGATATCATATCTTTTCCCCAAGCTTCGGCTTGAGTCTTATGAGTTGCATCAATAGCTGCAATAACTTTTGCAGCGTTGATAGCGCCAAAAGTCCATTCTCCTGAACATTCATAATATGGATCTGATGGAGTTTGTGCTGTGTAACCCACGCCTAATAATTTATTATTACTATCACAGTAACCACCTTTTTCTATGGCGCTTTTAAGCATCTCGTAAGGCAAATTACTGTCTTCGCTCCATTCCGTTAACTTTGTACCCAACGTAGCAATTCCCCAAGTTTGGACATCTACTGCAAATGGTGCATCTTTAAGTGGAGTTCCATTTGGATTTACAGCAGAAATGAGATACTTATGCCCTGAAGAATCTGTTTCTATCAATTTTCCGACGGTTAGGTTTTCTTTGAAATAATTTACTATTTTGTTTGCTATCTCTTGAACCTTTCTAAGATTTGCATCAACAGCAGCTTGTTTTGCTTTAATTGACTTAATGTTTAATTCAATTTTACTTGGCATACCCAAATCAGAATTGTTATTAAGTTGACTTTTTAATTTTTCTATTTTTTTAGCTAAATTTATATTCGTTTCAGTTAATATAGTACCAAAACCATTTAAGCCGGCAAGTACCGAAAAATTGTTTTCCAAAGAGCATTCTTTAGAAACAGTTCCTCCTGGGGGAGTAACATTGCGCATAATAAGGCCACATGGAGCCTGCATAGCCTTTATTGCACCAAGAGCATTTTCTCCAAAAGTCAATAAAGTGTCTCTATCCTTCACAGTTGGATCATTTTTTAATAAATGATAAACCTGAACAGGAGTTAATAAGGAAGCCCAGGCTTCTTCTCCTGTTATTCCGCTGTAACCATTCCAATGTAAAGTTTTTGGCCAAGGTAGATAGTTATCTTTTTCTGAAAGAAAAGGATCTTGTTTCAGAAATGTACCGTTCGTTAAGAATTGCCATGTATATGCATCTTTCCGGCTTCCGAGATCGGATGCTGGTGTATTTTGATATGTCCAATTACCATTTTCTCCATAAACCTTAAGCGACATCAGATCTTTTGTTGTTTTATCGGTAGCATCAGATATAAAATTTTGATATGGTTTTATATTTTTAAGAGCGTCTTTATTTAAACCTTTATTATAAATGAGTGCTTGAGCTAGTTCCCAACAGGCACCATCGTATATATTTAGGCCTTGGGTTGTAAAAATTCTTTCATTAACAGCCGGATCATCATTAGGGCCATTGGTCCCCCATTGTGTTTTTTCCCAATCACAATATTTTATATAATTGGGAGAATTTTCTACCATTTTTTTATTTGCTCCATGCCTCCATGACCAGTATACGTCCGCTTGAAAAAAGCTCTTTGGAAGGCCATTTGCCATATAACTCATATTTGTAGTTAAAGTGTTTACAAGATCAGTAGTTGTTATTGTTGTGGGAGGAGTGCCCCAAAGAAGACATTTTTTATAAGTTGAGTTACTATAATCCGGAGGAGGTGTTCCTGTAGACGTTTGCGATAATTTTCCTGCATAGATTGAGGCCGAGAATGCAAAGATTAACGAAATACCCAGCATGTCTTTTAATTTCATTTATTTTTCCTTTTAAATAATTTCTAAATACGACAAAATCCTTAATTTTTACAAGCAATTATCATGCCAAATAATAATGTTTAATAAGTGGTTTAATATGAATAGATAGAATAGCAAATTGTAATCCCTTGACTTTGAAGTATGAAATTTCAGCTTTAAACTTGTTATTTTATACTTGGTAGCATATTATTATCGCATAATTTTTTCGACTCAACAAATATCTATATAAAATACCTGAATTACTCTAAAAATTACTTTATTTCAATTTGAAATTAATATAATAAACAATTTTAGAACAAGACATTGTTAAATAAATGTATAGATAATAGTCACAATTATAAACTTTCTATACACATTTGTAAAAATCATAAAAATTCTTAATCTAAAGTTGTTACAACGTTTATCTAATTTGATTTAAATCAGAACAAACCAAACTTTTTGTTTAATCTTTTCATCACTTTTTTTACAATAAACGGTATTAGGCGTTTTAGAACAGGATTAATTTTTGTAGGATAATAATAATCCTTATTAAGAAGATCATTGTTTTCCCAAAATTGAAAATCTCCTGGGGTTTCTTTTTTACGGTACATTACTAAATGCTTCCATTTATTAAAGATGAGTAATTGACCTAAAGAAGGTTTAGGTTTTTTCAAAGAGAATAGGATCTTAGTATATTTTTTACATGTATTATTAAGTTGTGCAAAAACTTTATCTTTGTACTCTTTTTTATTTTTGTAAGCATATGATGAAATTCCTATACTGCCAACAATATGCATCCCCATATTACCAACTGGAATTTTTAGAAAGTTAAGGCACTGTTTACGTCCAGCAAATGAGGCGGTACACATCAATATAGCCACTTTTCCGGCATGAACGGGTCGATGTAATAAAAAACTCGTTCTGTCAAATAACAGCTTCATCTGAGCTGATACCATGCGAACATATACAGGAGAAATAAAGACAAATCCGTCTGATTCATTAAATTTTTCTAAAATCTTTGAGATATCATCTTTAATAGGACACTTATTACCTTTTACTTTCGTGCAGACTAAACAACCGCGGCATGGTTCAAGTTTGTAATCTCTTAGGAAAAGGTATTCGCATTCAATTTTGGTATTCTCCATGAAAATTGATTCAAGTTCTTTAAGAACTTTCGCACCATCACCATTTTTTCTTGGACTTCCAGATACCATTAAAATTTTCTTATTCATTTGCTGGCCTTTTGGCTTTTATAAAATTTTAGCTTAACTCTTAGTACTTATCGAAAATTCTAACATTTGAGCTCACGTACAACTTATGTAGCGTCTTGCCTCGTCGTAGCTCGGAGAGCGACGGCGGGAGCGTAATAGCTGCTATGTGCAGTGATTGGTTATAGGTTTTTTTATTGTAATGTAGGAGTTACCCTATCTTGGTCATTATTCCAAAGGCGTATTCTTTACCATTAATTGTTTTTGAGTAGTTATGTGAAATGCATTTTATATATTCATCATTAGCTTTTCTTATTCTAAAAATTATAGCCTTTTTATACCTTGATCCTACAATTTCATTTTTTACTTTTTTTGTGTCATCAGGGTGAACTATTTCGTAAAAGAAATTAAAATTATTTAGTGAACGTTCTTTTGGATATCCTAGCATTTGTTCAAAACCGTTGCTTAGATATACATGATGTGGGTTTTTTTCATTAATGTCAGCGATATAAAAGACTATATCGTTCATGTCATCAATTAATTCAGGGATAATATTTTTGATTTCATCAAGATATTCCATATGTGATATCTCCATTATTTTTTATATAACGTTATGGTCTCTTATATTTTCGCAGCGTCTTGCCTCGTCGTAGCTCGGAGAGCGAAGGCGGGAGCAAGAAAATATTAAGAGCATCTATTGGTTAAATCTTTTAAGATTTTATTTAATTCTATTTGACCTTCATATTTAAGAACATGACATTTAATATTATTTTTAATCCACTGTTTATGTTTTATCTTGCTTCGAGTTTCCATTCCTGCAGTGTCATAACTTGAAGCCCATTCAATAAATTTGCGATGCTGTTTATGCATCTGCTTATTAGGTGATAATACTTTTTGTCCAAATCTTTTGATTTCTCTTTCCTCTAATCTCTGAATTCTTATTTCAGTAGGAACCCAAAGAAACACAACCAAGTCAAAAAAAGGAATTATATCGTCTCCCCAGCCGCAAAGTGAACCTGTAATAACCCACTTTTTATGATTTTTTAAATCTTTTATTAGCAGTTCTATTCTTTCTTTTCGCTCTCTTGCTTTTTGATAAGGAGGAGTTGTAGGTTCCCAATAATAATCATCTGTATCCAATTGTACAAAACCAAATTCTTTTTCCAGTGCTTTGCCAAGCGTTGTAGTGCCGGAACCTGAAGCCCCTAATATATGTATATGGTTATATTTCATTTTTTTTTATTTACTACTAATTTTATTTACTAGTATTTACTCCAATTTATAGCTCTGAAACTCGCATTACGTATAGATTTTGTTGGCAAATCGTTATTTTTTTATGGCTTTATTTTATATATTCAAGTATTCTTCTTCGATGATTAAATTTTATTCCGAACTCCTCAAGTTCTTCAAGAACAGGATTGTATATTTCCGGATATATTGGTAATACAGAACCTCTCTTTTTAATTTTCCCTTCTAAAATAAATCTTGTAGCAATAGCTACAGGTAACGAAACAGCCCGTGCCATTGCGCTATCTCCTTCCGGGATTCCATTAACTACCACTGTTGATGACCACTTTTCTCTTTTATCGCTAAAATCAACAATAATATCATCGTGAATAATTGCCATATCTTTTTCATGCGATTGATAAGACATTTTCTTCAGCATCAAATCAACCAATAAATCAACATTTGAGCCTTTATCAATAGTTATCTGCTTATCTTCAAAGAACCCCAGCCATCTTAACTTATTAATAAAATCATCCTTAATTTCGAGATTCAAATAATTGGCAATTGCTTCTGCTCCACTTTCAGATGAGCTAACAAGGTGACTCATAAATTCATCATATGTCTTATTTTTAAAGCTATTTACAGTTTCATAATCCAACATATTCAGCTTCATAAATTTTCTGATAGTATTACACCAGCCTGTAAACCTGAGCAGGCCTCTGTAGAAACTAACATTATCATCGAGTCCATATGGTTCTTTATAAACTGCACATTCTCTGTTAGGATATGTTTCAAATGTTCCCAGACCTTCAAGATCAACAACACGGAAATGGTCAAAAAGATTTATAGCCTCAATAATTTTACCTTCCTTAATATATTCTCCGGAAGCCATAGCTGATTTCATCAGTCCCCTTGGATTCCACGAAAATTTGTAACCAAAAGGGTTTCTGTTATCTTCAAATGAAGGTAATCCTGCTCCATAAGAATCAAGACTTACAACTTTGCCTCCTTTTCTTTTAATTTCATCAAGTGACTTTTTAATGCCCATGTGATCAATACCCGGATCTTCACCGATTTCGTTTAAGATTATCACATCTGCCTTTTTAGCCTCCTCGTCCATAGCTGTTACTTCGGGAATTGCAAAATCTGTATGTATCATATGCTTTTTATGTTTAATACATATCTTAGCAGATTCTACTTGAAAGGCAGGAGGGATAAAATTTACAACAAGATCAGCTTCGGAAACCATTTTATCTAACATTTCAAAATCTGTAGCATCCCACTGAATTGCACTTGCATTTTCTCTTCCTCTTATTATTTTATGGGCTTTTGATACAGTTCTTGTAGCAATAATTACATTTATCCAAAAAATAATCCACTGCTGGTTTAACTACCATTCCGGCACCTAAAACCAGTATTTTCTTTTTCTTCATAATAAGGTTCCTTAAAGTTGATAATTTACTATTATTACTTAGTTCTGGGACTCTTCTAGTTTATGTTTGTCAACGTTTGTATAAACTCTATTGTGTTTATTCCTCCAAATTGGCGGGTTAAACATAATTATATATATTTTTCTTTTATCATTTTGACCTCCTCAATCCAAAAAATCAACATACAGGTATGAAGCGTCTTGCCTCGTCGTAGCTCGGAGAGCGAAGGCGGGAGCGTATAGCTGTTAAATGCAGTGATTTTGTTATGATTTTTACATTTTAATTTGTTTTAAGGTTATACACAGATTTTCTTGCTTCAGTTTCTTTTGCTGTAAAAGATAAACAGTTTATAACAAGTTCTGAAGGAATTGCATTTTTGCTTAAACTTAATAAATAATTAATAGTCTTGACTATATCATTGGGTTGTATCATCAAATCTGCATCAAAATCTCTATCATTTAGCACCATATCTGTTGCCACCATCGCAGGACAAATAGTCGAGACTTTAACGTCATATGCGGACATTTCTTTAAATAGCGCTTCACTAAACCCGTTTAGCCCAAATTTAGATGCTGAATAACCACCAGCAAATGAAGCTGCTATTTTTCCGCCAATTGAAGAAAGATTAATAATGTATCCATTTCTCTGCTTTTTCATATATTGAGCAGTATGTTTAGCAACGTATATTGCACCATGGAGATTTATCTGTAATAACTCATCAAGATCTTTGTCGAGTATATCGGAGGTTCCATGCTTTAGTATTCCTGCATTGTTAAAAAGAACGTCTATATGACCGTATTCTCTGATAATGCAATCTATACATTCTTTAATTTGCGATGATCTGGATACATCAACTGCAAAATAAGAGGCAGAACCATTATTATCTGTAATTTCTGACTTAACTTCCATCAAAGCTTGTTCAGTTCTTGCAAGTAAAACTACATGATATTCACTTGCTGCCAGGCTAACTGCTACATTTTTTCCAATTCCACGGCTTGCTCCAGTAATTACAGCAATTTTTTTATTTGTATTCATGTCTTAAAGTACCTTTTTTAGATTTTACAGAGATAACTTTTGAGTAAGAATTGCACAAAAGTTTTTCTGCTGATCAATATTATACTGTTTAGAGTTAACTCTAAGGCAAGCAAAGAAATTATTTTTTTAACATGTTTTTATAACAGCTTATCTTATAGTCAACTTTATCAAGGGTATCTTTGATATTTATGAGTTCATTTTCAATGTGTTGTCTATGTTTTTTAAGTATTTCTATCCTTTGAGGTATATTATGTTCGCCCTCTTTTTTTAAAATTACAAAAATTTGCATGTCGACAATAGGCATACCAGTAGCTTTCAGCTTGTTTAAAAAAGTTACCCATCCAATATCATTTTCTGAATAATCTCTGTAATCATTCAAATTTCTTTTTATCTCTGGTAATAATCCTATCTTTTCGTAATATCGCAAGGTATGAACGCTTAAGCCGGATAATAATGAAAATTGCTTTATATTCATTTTATTTCTTCCTTATTTTATACTTGTAACAAAAAGCTCTCGTACAGGTGAATTTTATCCTCCATAGCTCGAAGAGCATTGGAGGAGGGAATTCGCCTGTTAGGAGAAGCGATCTAGTTAAGACTTATTCATTTTTTTACGTTTGTAATACTTGTAAGTTGTTGTAAACCCTACACCAAAAATGATTACTCCAAGAGTAATATCAGTATATACCCAAGGTGGAAGCTTATTTGGCTGAAAAATTTTATATAAAGATGCTACTACTGAAATTAAAAAGAGAAAACCCCAAATCTTTGCCACGAATCTACATCCTTTGATAAGGTTTATATCATTCCATTTTTCTCTCGGCAATCCAGTTCTGGCATATTGCAATGTGAAAGGTTTTCCAATAGCGATTGTCAACCAGGCAATTCCTGCCAAAAAAGAGTTTGATAAAATTGCCATATTTGTAGCAAACCATATTATATTTAATACATTGAGTGCAATAAAAATAGTAGCAAAGAAAACAAGTGTTCCCCATTGAAGTATATATAAACGTCTAAGTTCACGAAAATTAAAAACCAAACATGATACTAAACATATAGCGATAGCCCGCTCCAAGCTTGAAAGAGAATGGCCAGAAATAAATAAAAACAATAGCCACGGCATAAAACCTATTAAAAACAAAATTATTTCTTTTACTTCTTTCAAACTATTTTCCTTTTAACGTTTTGATCTCTTATATTTTCGCAGCGTAGCAAGTAAATATTAAGAGCATCTATTGGTTATGGTAATCCATTAAGTTTTTTATGCAACAATTCTAAATATTCAATATTGGTTCCACAGCAGCCGCTTAATATTTTAATGTTTGTCTTTTTGTGAATATCAATCATTTCTGCAACCCAATTATTAATAGAGTCGCATTGAGGCTCGTTGCAGGAATCAAGTTCAGAAATATTTTTTGATGATGCGTTTGCTTTAAAAGCTATAAATCTTTCTAAAGAATATTTATCCATATTTTTTACATTAAAAAATGATGGATAGGAGCAGTTAACCATATACCCAATAGGTGGATTTTTAATAGCTATAGAATCAATCTTATAAATTGCATCACAAATAGATGTTCCATCAAGAATTTTGCCGGAATTATCAATAACATAACTTATGACATATGGCATATCATACTTCTCCATTATTCTTGATATTCCAACAGTCTCTTCAACAGAGGGCATTGTTGATGCCACTAAATAATCTATATTTGTTTCTACTAATTCTTGTATTTGCCATGAATGGTAAATTTCAGCTTCATCAGCATCAAGTGCTTCTGATGGCTTATAGCAATCTCCGGCAGGAGCAAATTGAGCAGCCAGTAATACTAGGTCACTTTTGCCAGAATTCCACTTATTAAATGAATTAATTGTATCCTTATTTATAGAAAGAGGCACACCTGTCTTTTTAATACGGTCATAGCTAAAACGCCAGGTATTAGAATAAAAAATCATTGGTATATTGATGCGTTTAGCAAAATCCAAAAAAATATCATGAAATTTATAAAATGCTTTTTCCTGCACTGGATCATAAACAACTGAATCTGTCATTATATCTGGATCAAATGTTATAACACCACTGGCTTTCATATAATCAACCAATCCTGAAAGGTTAAATATATAATCATTTTCTTCTAAAGCTTTTTTTAATCTGTTTACCATTTATACATTCCCTTCACATATTGATATAACGTTTGAACTCACATACAGCTATGTAGCGGCCTGTCCGTCGTAGCTCGTAGAGCGAAGGCGGGAGTGTAATAGCTATTAAGTGCAGTGATTGGTTATAAATTTAATTTTCTTTTCATTAATACTAAAGTATTTCCATTATTATTAAAATGATTTAATTCTTCCCATCCTAAATTTTTATAGAATTTTACTTTATCTGCTGTATATAAATATAAATTTTTGTAACCCCATTCTTTTATTTTGTTTTCAGCAAATTTTACTATTTTTCCACCAATACCCGTTTTCCTAAATTCTTTTTTTACGTAGACTATATGTAGACAGGGAGATAAATTTGGAAAATGATTTGTAGGTAATTTTTTTTGAATAGTGATAAATCCAATAAGATTTGAATCGTCTAGTGCCATATAGCATGATGGAATGCCTGTTCCAGTTTTAAATGGATCTAGCATATTAAGCCATTTTTCTCTTGAAAAATTCAAAAAAGACCATTTTTCTTCTACAAGAGTTATAATCTCTTCAAAATATTTTTGATTATCTTTTAGTAATTTCATTTTTATCTTTTTTAACGTTTGAACTCACATACAACTATGAGCGGCCTGTCCGTCGTAGCTCGTAAAGCGAAGGCGGGAGCGAAATAGCTGTTATATGCAGTGATTGGTTATCCTATATTTTTATTATTCGTAATGCGACCACAATCTTATGACTTTTACTATTTTATCATCTTCTAATATCTGATATACAAGTCTATGTTGAATGTTAATTCTTCTTGAAACTGCTCCTTTTAAATCACCTACTAGTCTCTCATATGGTGGAGGATTTTGATAAGGATTTTTTTCTAGTATTTTTAGAAGCTTTAAGGCTTTAGGTTTAAGACCTGATAAGGAAAGTTTTTTAGCATCTTTTTGAGCCTGTTTAGTGTAGATGATTTTCCAGTTTACCATTCTAATTTCTCACTACATTCATTTATTGATGTATTTAGACCGTCAATTATAGATTCTCTCATTTTAGGTATAGAAAGAAGATTTAATGTTTCCTGCATACTATTCCAGTCTTCTTCTGAAATCAATACACCTGAATGTCTTTTTCCTGTGATATGGACAGGATTATGTGACTCAGAAATATCATCAAGCAATCTATAAAGTTTTGTCCTAGCTTCTGTTGCTGTTAATGTTGTCATGATTTTTATCCTTTTTGAAATATCAGTACGTACGTTATATGATACGACTTATTTTTGATTTTGTCAAGTAAGTTTTGGATAACGCTTGAACTTACATACAGTTATGAAGCGTCTTGTCTCGTCGTAGCTCGGAGAGCAAAGGCGGGAGCAAGAAAATATTAAGAGCATCTATTGGTTATCTCAAATTATTTCATCTATTGGTAATATTTGTTTGTAATTTCTGATAGCAAGGATATATGTTATTTTTTCCTCTACCCTATAAATAATACGATAGTTGCCAAAAACTAATTCTCGTAAATCTTTTCTATTTGCTAATTCTGGAACATATCTTCCACTTTCTGGAAATATTTCTAATCTTTGGACATACTCAAAAATTTTATCAATCCATTTTTCCGCTTCTATAATACTATCTAATGCAATATATGCTGCAACATCATATACTCTATTTTCTGCTTGATTAGTCCATTCAATTTTCATTTCTTAACCTTTTAAGAATATTTTCTTTAGCCTTTTTATGAGAGATTGTCTTTCCTAACTCTATTTGTCTTTCGGCTTTATAAATATCCTGTAAAAGTTCTATCTTTTCTTGTAATGCTTCATACTCATTTATATCAAGAAGTACTGCAACACCTTTTCCCCTTTGAGTAATTACCAATGGCCTTCTTGTATTATGAACATGTTTGATGCACGTAGCCGCCTCTGCTCTGAAATCAGATAGCGGGCGAATATCATCAGTTAATCTTATTCTTTCCATTTTTGATTCTCCTGTATCATTGGTTGTACCATTAATAATACAGTTAGTTGTTTGTTTTGTCAATAAAATTTATGAGATAATGTTTTTGATCTCTTATATTTTTGCAGCGGCCTATCCACCGTAGCTCGACCTGTCCGCCATAGCCTTGGCGAAGGAGGAAGAGCGAAGGCGGGAGCAAGAAAATATTAAGAGCATCTATTGGTTATAAATTTTGTTTAATATTCTAAAGGCAAATACTATTTATTGTTACAATTTTCTCAACAGCTTTGACTATCTATTTTAACTTTTGCTTTAGTAAGCATCAACAAGCTTCCAGTTAAGAACACAATTCCAACAATTATTAGAGGGAACAAAATTTGTATTGATACCAATATTGGGAGCAGGAGACCCGAAATCAGCATAGCAAGGTTTCCTACTGATGCCATACCACCCATTATCAATCCCTGTTCTTTTCCTGTAACACTGTTTGAGCATATTCCCAGAAGGCTTGCATAAGCTAAAATATGAAATACACCGATCATAAATCCTCCAATCAATTCAACTGTTGCAGTAGGAATAATTCCTGAAATTATAGCCACGATACACATTCCAATAGTAGCATAAGAGAATGTTTGTTTCAATGTAAATATTTTCAAAACCTTTTTCTGTATAAACAGTATTGAAAAGGCATCTCCCAATCCCATGAGGCTAAACAAAATTCCACAGCCCATTATACCATACCCAAAATGGTCTTTCAGGATGAGCGGCATAGCAACGATATACAATCCCCAGCTGAGTGAATACAAAAATGTTATTGCTCCAAATAGTACAACACGCTTATCTTTGAAGATAAAGGTAAATGATGTAAACAAACTTAATAGCTTGATTTTTACCTTATCAGAATATTGATTAGTTTCATGGAACTGTATTATTATGAGTAATGCATTAAGAATAGACAAACCACCTGCAATCCAGAAAGGTGTAACAATAGAAGCATGTGGAATTATATTTTTATTCGATGTAATTACTGCCAGCACCGGACCTATGACAATTCCAATTGCAACAGCAAAACTGATCCAGCTCATGTTTCTTACTTTGTCTTCAGGAGCACTGATATCTACTGTTGCCGCCTGGGCAATGTCATAACTTCCACAGAAAAATCCTGATATAAGCCGACCGAGAATGAATACTACAATAGATTGACTTATTATAGCCAGTCCGCAAATGATATAGCTTATACCACTTAGTATAAGACATGTTGTAAGTATTGTTTTACGTCCATAACGGTCGGACAGTTTGCCAAGTATCGGATTTCCGAAAAAACTGCCTAGAGGCCATACGATAAATGCCAATGCATAAATAATATCCTTAACTGTCGGACTGATGCCCATAGGCATAATCCCTCCACTGCTGATAAAAATATTTGGAAGCAGCGGAAGCACAAGTCCGAATCCCATTACATCTACTACTATTACGCACATTAGTAGCAATAGTATATTTTTTTTTGTTTTATCTTTTTTCATTTTATATATTCCTTTTATAAAAAAATGTATATCCAAAGCAAAATAGTTTTCGAAAAATCGAGATAAAAATTGACTTTGACAGTCAATATAAAATTACAATTTTTAAAAGAACTTCACGATAATATTACTTTTTTCCGTTGTTGTTTTAAATACAATTTTCAACAATTTTATTGTCATAAGACAAAGATTCATTTCTAATAGAGTTTTCTTGAAAATCTGAAATAAGTCTTTCAAGAACAGGTCTGAATTTGAACATTTTAGTCAAATTATTATAGTTTATGGATGCTATATCTTTTTCCTTTTTTTTAACCTGATTTCTTACTGCCCTCAACATTATATTTTTTGGTGTATGTTTTTGTGATGTAAATTCAAATATTCGTACACCGTAGTCATTACTTTCAAGCAGTAACGCCCGCATACTGTCACTAATCATATCAGCAAGTCTTTCTTTATAAGGCTGGTACCGTGAAACAGCAGTCAAAGGATGACCAGATATTTTATTTCTACTGGTATGTTGGCAGCAGGATACTGAAAAAATGTATTTAGCTTTATGTTTGATCCCAAGTGCAATCGTTTGATCAGTTGCTGTGTCACATGCATGAAGTGAATACACAATATCAATTTTGCTATTTGTCTGAAAATCAGTAATAGATACATCATCAAAATACATATTTTTAAAACCTAGTTTTTCAGCTGAATCCTTACACTTGTCAATTACACTTGCATATGCATTTGTATCAATACCTATAATTTTAATTTTCCTTTTTAGTACCATTGAACAGTAGGCATATAGTATAAATGACAGATAACTTTTACCGCACCCGCAATCAAGCATAACGATATCTCTTTTACTGCTAAGCTTATTAATTATAGAAATAATCTGAGCACAATATGTTATCACTTGCTGATGCTTATCTTCTTTTCCTTTATAAAAATTATTATTAGGATTACTTAGTCCAATTTGATTATATATCGTATTTATATTTTTAATATTTATATTCATTTAAAATTTCTCCTTTGTATTTTTTAAAGAACAGAATATAAAATACATAGGAACTTTGGAATAAAAAACAAAACATCAAATAAATGGACATATAGAACATTTAATGTTCTATATAGGACACTGCTTGTTCTTTTCTTTTGTGGTCTATATTGAGAAGGAAGGAGGAAGATAAATTTACAGTTTTCTAATCTCTTCAATAGTTAGTCTGGTTGATTGTGATATTATATTTAAATCAACTCCTGCACTTCTTAGCGTAAGTCCTCAAAAAGTGGTGGTAGTCTAATTAACAGGTCGATATTTGACTTTGAATATTATGTAGTTTAATAGCTTCTCTGACAAGAGAACTTATACTTGGAAATTTATT
>Ga0233431_1003418_pt1 | contig 19075 bp, 14 predicted proteins | sample SI_118_April2016_FD_179867 | JGI IMG/M metagenome (GOLD analysis project Ga0233431, IMG submission 179867) | Seawater microbial communities from Saanich Inlet, British Columbia, Canada - SI_118_April2016_200_MG | ecosystem: Environmental > Aquatic > Marine > Inlet | place: Canada: British... | reverse complement strand
ATCAGTAAACTTTCCATCAAAAGTGGTTCGTTCTTTTTCATAATTCTTATCATAGGAGACATTCAATTTCATGGTGATATTATTTTCAAACTCAAAATCCCTGAAGAAGAAAATTGGAATATCCAAACCTCCCTGATGACGGTAACTTATACTGCTGCTCAATCCATCAGTGAATTTTCGCAATGTATGGGCACCAGTATTTTTGATGTTAAGTGTATGTTTCACCGAAAATGTTACATCAATAGGTTTTTTGGTATTTGTTTTGGCATTAATTCCAAGTAATGGAGAAAATTGCATATTATAATCTGACCCGGTATTTTCCAATCCCCGGAACTGAGTGGTTTTGTCACCCTGATACGTGTGAGAAAAACTCATACTCTTAAAAAACTTCTTAAATATGAAAAATTGTTCGATGCCTGACCAGGACACATTCCATGTAAACATTGGGAATCCATCCTCACCACGATCCCCAAGAGGAAGGAAACTCATTTTCTCATCCCTTGAATCATCTTCCAGTTTCCGCTCAGTCCTTTTTTTGTTTTGAGAATATTTTATTGTAGCGCTGAGTTTTCTTGAGATTGAGACGGTTGTATTAACGGAAAAGTCTTTAACAAATTGATGGGAAAATGTCAAATTCTGACCTTCCTGACCCTCCTGACTCTCATAAATATTCATTTGCGGGTCTCCATTCAAACCAAGCCTGAATAATGCACTTGGTGAACCATCCAAACCGCCAAATTGATGAGACCATTGATCTTTGTATGTAAGGGATATATTTGATATCTTTGTCGAAAAAGTATGAAGCGGTTTTACTATGGCTAGGACAACTGGATTTTTGATTTCCTTTTTTTTCTTTTGCGTTTGAGGATTTTTATTTCGACTATTGCTCCCTCGACGTGTTCGGGATGATGATGCCCCTCCAGCCGGTTTATAGAACTGTTCAATAAGATTTTTTAAACTGATGGTGGATCTAAAGTTAATATCACTATTCGAACTGACTGCAACCGGACTGAATAAATCTGATCTTGACCAGGAGTAAGCGGTATTGTACGAAACACTGGGTTTTAGCCATTTTAGAAAATCGGGACTGAAACTGTTTTTTAAGGTTTCAGTAATATTTTCGATCCTACCAGGACTCATATCTGCAATAAAACCTGTTTTATCGTTAATATATTGAAGAAGATCACTATTGATATTTTTATTATAAGTAGTATTAAAACTTTTGGTGATTTGGTAATCCAGCTTGAATTTACGAATCATCTTGAATCTTGGATTATCGGTAATTGAACCGGCCCGTTGTTTTATCACCTTATTCTCAGTATCCAGAGCAAGTGAGGATTCAAAATATTTCGGCATCCAATATAGCCGGATATCACGAATGAAATCCCCAATGATCGGTGTTTTATCTAACTTTTCAAATGGTTTTAAATAATGGTCACCAAAATTTATTTTGTAAACAGCCGTTCCAGAATATCTTTCCAGTCTCTCACTAAACACTGATTCATTGGACGTAAAGGTATATTTTGCAGTGAGGTTGGAGATTGAAAAATTATCAAGTGTATATTTTAAAAGCCAATTCTTACTTTTTGAGGTTTTTCTGTATGAAGTATTAATATTTAAGTTTCGAGTAATGGTTTGAATGGAATCCGGTACAGATTTGTAATCTCCGGCCAGAATATCTGTTCCTTTAAAATATTTTGGTGATCTGACAGTGCTGTTAAAATTCACCGAAATTGGTGTTTTGACACCCCAGGCAGTAGGCAAAAATTTATCAGGATAAAACCGTGTATTTAATGAATATGTCTGCACCGTATTGTCAGAACCAAGGCGGTCTCGTAAAGGATGAAAATCGGCATCTTTGTGAGTAATTTCAGTGGATATATCGAGAAGATCGGCAAAATTAATAGTGGTTTTAAGACGCATTGCCCGACCGCGTTCTTTTTTGACACCAGTCATTCGTAATTCATCCACCATGACAGTACCAAATACATGTTCATCTGTATTGTTTTCTACGCCAAGTTTTAGGAAATTTATTCGATCAATTGATGGCTCACCTTTTATTCTTATCTTCTCACAAACTGAGCATCCGGGAGTCTCGCTAAATTCATAATAACCAAGATCCATATTATAATTATCCGGTGGTAAATCAAATTGTTCATTCAGATTATTATCGGTAAATAACTCACTTATTTCACCAAAATCATGGAGCCCATTCAACTCACCAGCATCGACAAAATCAAATTGGAAATTCCCTTCGAGACCTTCACCGGGATTCCAGATACCATCGTTTTCACCCTCGTCTGCCGAGATCCATCCAATATCACTTTCACATAATCGATCCAATCCGCAATCCCGCCATTTATCACCATTGGGATCTGTGTCCGTGCAGGTCAAACAACGAGATTCACCATCAACTAATTCATCCCAGTATTGATTACCACAAATATCAATAGAATCCTGGTAGGTTTCACGATAAAAATCCATATTCTCCAGACCGAGAGACTCAATAATGGATGCATAATTAAGAGCTAGAATCTCTCCACCGCATCCATCTTCTAAGGAATTGACAGCCATATCATAACCACTATCAAGACTAACATCAAGCGATGTGATATTTATTTTATATCTTACCATGGACTGGAGATCAATATCGATATGATTTAAATCATCCCATCCCTCATACACTGGTTTTCTGATTTCATAATAATTATTATCATCCTTACCAAACTGAAATACCAGATCAATTGAGGTGCTATCCGTTGGTGCCGTCCATATTGAAGACTCCACAGATTCATCAGCCTTACCAAGGACGTACATTTCCATTTTTCGATAAGCAAGGAAACTATTGCTGTCAAAACCGCTGCTTTGAGTAATGTATTTATTTGCCGCCACAATGTGATCGGGTTCAATACCCCCGCCGCCATTATCCAAGCTGTTAAATGCTAAGGTGAGAGACTGTTCTCTTGCTCTCACATCATAATATTCGTCATATTCACCAACAACACCTGGTGGGGATTCATAATCATTATTTTCATCTGTATTTGCTACCGCAACGGAGAATGTCGTGTCAGGAAGAAAGTTAAGGGTATCGGCATGGGCTTTCCCTAATTCCAGCCATTCGTTACGGACAATTTCCATTTTTGCAATCATCATGATAGGATCATTATTTATATTTACAAAATATTCAGGCGGAATCCCATCATACCAGATACGAGCAAATTCCACATTGTCCCAATCAACAGAACCACTGCCTTTTTTTGTGAATTCAGTCAATAATACACGAAATAATTTCCAGTTGGTCTCTTCATTTTCACTTACTGAGACATCTATATTCGGCATCAATGTGTATGAGAAATAGTCTTCCCTGTCTGTGATAGAGTCATCATTGTTCAGATCTTCACTATCAGGGAAAGTATAACCAGCCATAAAACCATTGCCTTCAGTTCCATTTATATTGCGGTAATCATTTACTTCAGAGCAACTATTAGAAATATAACACCAGTTATCGCCATTGGGATCATTGGGGTCCACATCAGGTGAAGTATTTATATCTGCAATATTACTCGGATTGCTATAGGTAAAATCCCCGGTCAGACAGCCACCAAAGCCATTTTCCTTCTCATCAGAACATCCATCAATTCCAACGTCTTCGCCATCATCTAATTGACGATTTCCATAACTACCGCCTGGCGTTAATGGTTCATCCTCAGTATCTAATTCTCCATTTTGATTTTGATCTTCACTCACATATCCAATATCAATATGTAATTTCAGGCTGTCATGATCCATATCTTCTGTATTTAGCCAGATATCAAAATATTTACTGTCAGACTGCTGAAAATCACTAGAGTATAATGATGTGGATACACCATTCCACAGCGTATCTCCGCCAATCTCGCTATTATAAAATGATTGGAGTGCTAATACTTTTGTGGTTTGGTTATTTGCACGGGAGGAGGTTTCCAGGTTGGGCCAGATTTCCCTTGTTTCAATATCATAATATGGATTGTACCAGGCAATCTTACCACGAGTCGAATTGTCTTTGCCTATTGGGGGGGCTGCCAATTTCCAATTTCTCTGCATAACACCAAGAGTTGTAGTTCTTTTTGAAGATTCAAAATCATCTAAGTATGCCTCGCCTAAGGGGTTCGGATTTGGCAAAACTTCAGCAAATTCACCTTCTATGGAAAAATTTGATGGTTTGTCAGTCTCTACAAAGGGGACCATATCGGCGAATTTTGTGAGAAAATCGATATTCTGAATCGAGTACTCACCATTGATATCCCAAATAAAATTTCTCACCGGCTCATATCCAATATCTACTTTTTCATCCACAATGGATTGATTATAATACATGGCAACGGCACCAAGTTGGAAATTATCACCCATATTCAATTCCATTGAAGTACCCACCATCACTTTCTGATCGAAAGAAACAATTTCATTTTCTTCATAGGAAATATTGACTTCAGCTGTTGGTTCAACACATTCGGGACAGTTTATGGGATTGAAGTTTACATTACCGCCAAAATAGTCAATAGTATAATCCTGATCACGCCTTTTTACCTGGCCATTGACCCTTACTTCTTCACTGCCTTCAACAATCATAAATCCGCCAAGATTTATAGACGATGATTTTTTGGAATGTTTGATTTTTATTATAAACTGCGTCTGAGAATTTATATTTGATGTGTTGTAATAAAAGGATGGTCCAGTATCCCCTTCATCCGAATTAAAATCATTGTCAATATCATTTAAATAAGTCACATTAACTGAGTCAATTGTCAACTTCAAGTCTGGATGTGGATTACCCCAGTAAACAAATCCAGCCGTGCTATCAGGTGCCAGGGGAGTGCCAAACTTATTGATGTAGTTTCCATCTGCATCAGTCCAGGCATGACTGTCCGGCGCAAAGGGTAAATGCATAGGAAACCACAGTTCACCTGCAGAAAAGTTGACAAGGGAATTTGTGACATCGATAATACCGTCACCACCGTCCTGGTAAACGCCATTATTCAGATCATCCAAACCAAAGATATTTAAGAAGGAGGTGCCGTTTGGTGAAAATTCTTCAGTTTGGAGATCACCTTGTTCATGGATGATATTGATCTCGAAACTCTCCGGGTCGATGTTCGTGGCACCCAAGTTGTAAATATTCTTCAGCATATATGGCCAGGTAACTTTACTAACTGAGGATGCACCGTCCTGCTTTAGTAATTTGAGGTGAATTTTGGCCCCTGCATCCCAAATCCCATTTAAATTAGAATCTGTATACTCTTCATCAACAGAGTCCCACACATTGTTATAGTTTGTATCATCAAATAATGTGTGGAAGTCCGGATCGGTAATTGGATTTGTATAGATGTCGGTATCTATATCTTCATCGATGCCAACATCATATTCCAGGTTATCATTTAGATCAACATACCATTGTTCCGATGGTTCGTTAAAATAGATAAAATGTGTCTCATCCACATGGATAATGAACTCTATTGAATCTCTTATTCCATTCTCGTTTTCATCCGTAAATGGTTCTCGAATGTTGACATAATCCCAGTCACCATAACAGTCACCAATTGCCTCGCAACTGGTTTCATCAGTGAGTATTGAACCATCTTCTTCTTCATAACCGGCTAGATAAGTAATACCCAATGCTGATGTACTTACGGATGTTAGCAATTTAACAATACCGGATCGAGGGTTAAATTCATAATCAATATTTTGTTTAAGTTCTGTCCATAAACCATTTTCCTTAATAGTGGTGTCTGACACGAAGTAGGCAATACCATCGAATGCACCATTGGTCTGGTCTTTCTTAAATAATCTGAGATCATTTATGACTCGGTTTGTATAAATTGGACTGTGATAACTGGTGCTTGCTTTACTCAGTGGATAATAATGAGCCTTGAAAGTGCTGTCAACATAAAAATATTTATCCTTGACAAAGTCATAATCATGAAGGACAAAATCCTGTTCTGATTCGCTGCCTGTAAAGTTTTTTGAAGCCTTTTTTACCTGTTCGCGAGAAACAATAGAGGTAATATTCAAGGGTCCCAACTGGTGAACGGTTTTGATACCAAATAATCCACTACTTCTTGTTGTACCGCCGTTGACATAACCGGCAGTTGAAGGAAGATTCAAACTGAGATTCCCTGCCACTCCAGACTGCCAGATATCATCCTTTTTGCCCTGGTAGTTGAGGACTAGATTATTTTCCCAGGCAAAATCGGACTCAGAGTCCTGGTCTACCTCGACGGTGAGGCGGTCGCCTATAGTTCCATCTATGGTAAAATTCTGTCGCTGATTGATATCCAGATCCCACGACTTTGAATCTCGGAAATTTGTATTGGTCGTTTCCTTGTCCTGAAAGATGATATCACCGGTAATATAAATATCACCGCGGATATTCAGCGCCACAGCAGTATTACCAATATTTGTTGAAATAAGCCGGAGAGAGGCCCGGTTATTACGGGAATTAAATTTTGGCGGATTGGTAAATCTCTTTACAATTTTTTTGGTAAATTCATTGTATAAATTAAATTTATAGGCTCGTTTCAGATACCAGTCGAAGGGAACTGCAATCGGCGTAATTATATCCTTGTCCTGATGCAAAATACGTAATATGAAGGCGTTGTCGATGAGGGCCGCTTCTGTGGTGATGACAATTTTACTCACCTGCTGACCGGCGCTTCGCCTGGCCAGATTTGGATCAACAAAATGGTTATTCCAAAGTGAATCGCTGGTGGTAAGAATAAGTGTCCTCGGTTTATTGTAGAAGGGATCGGGTAATAGATTGAACACGGCATCTGTCCGTATAGGAAATGTGACGTCACTAACTATTTGATCTGTAGCAGGATATACCATTGAAATGGTAAGAGATATAAATAATACGAGGAATGTACCGGTTCTACCGATAGAATTAATAATTTTGCCGCAATTTTTGACTACCATTGTAGCAAAGGGTCGCTAGGCAGTCTCCTTTTGAGTAGAAGAGTTTTGTGGGTTGGCATACAGCTGTGATAAAAATAAAACCATATTCCTCACGGCTTTTCCGCGATGAGAAATATTAGCTTTTTCTGTTGTTGTCATTTGTGCAAATGTTTTATTCATATCAGGGACGTAAAATACGGGATCATACCCAAATCCGCCAACACCTTTTGGTATTTTTGAGATGACGCCATCTACAAAGCCATCCCGTGTATGTTCCGAGGAGTTTTCAACAAATGCTATAACCGTTCTAAAACGTGCCTTTCTATCAATATCTGGCACATCTTTCATCTCGCGCAAAAGTTTATCAACATTATCCTGGTAGCTGCAATTTTCGCCGGCATAACGGGCAGCATATATTCCCGGGGCTCCATTTAGGGCATCAACTTCCAATCCCGTATCATCAGCCAGGGTTGGCAGACCCGTGATTTGATTTACAGTTCGCGCTTTGATAAGGGCGTTCGCTTCCAATGTTGATCCATCTTCAACTATTTCGCCAATCTGCGGGAAGTCATTTAATGTGAGGATTTCCCATCCCTGTGGTTCAAGGAGCGGGACTAATTCCTTCCGTTTATCGGCATTATGGGTGGCAATGATAATTTTCATATGATTTCTGATTATGAATATTAAAGGGATACCAAACGCTGATGGTAATAAAAAAATGTTAGAATTTGTAAAATAACCATATATCTTAACACTCTACTTTTTATAAATTTCCGCGCTCTCAAATAAACGAACCGACTCGTTTAGTGAATTTGAAAGCAAAAATATGGTCGGATAGCTCCCGTCTTCGACGGGCAGGCAGTCCGGACTTCGCTTTCATAATTGATAGCAACAAATGGTCGGATAGCTCAGTCGGTAGAGCAGAGGACTGAAAATCCTCGTGTCGGCGGTTCGATTCCGTCTCCGACCACCAGAGAACCCTTCGTTTAACCGAAGGGTTTTTTGTATTCAAACTTATTCAGACTTTGTCAGGAATATATGCAATTCGGCAACCAATTATTCGGCAACTGGTAAGGAGTAAGGGCGGATGGCACCAAAATTGAGATGTATATCAGCCTCTCACATTTTTTGCTAAAAGAAGTTACATGATGGAATTTCGGTGAATCCTGATTGTAAGTTAGACTGTAATTGGATTAATGGCAGAATCGGGGAAAAAACATAGCATCAATTAATACTAAAGATAGAAGTAGAAGTGAAATACCAAACAGGAGACATTTCCACAAGTATTCATTCACTAATCTATTTGTTAAGTCCGCACTTATTTTATCATTTGCATCCCAAAATAATTTCCAATATCCATTAAAGATTACGATAACCAACAAGTATGTAGTCCAAAAAAAGGGTACACCTATAAGATGATCTTTGAATGATCCAAATTGTAAGTAGCTCAAAAGATTATAAATAATGTCTAAAAATTCTTGCATGTCTACCAACTAAGTAAATTAATCATCTTTATCAATTTGAATCCTACCTTATTTTTAAAAAAACATCTAACTTGTTAATTTTAAATCACCAAAGAATCATATTATTTGTATATTACAACTAATATTACATTAAACAACATACACAAAAGTTATCATATAGATACATTCGTATATAGTGTAATCACTTATATTATATATCAACTCGATTTCCAACCTAATTCAATGGGGTATGGGGGCAAAGCGAGGGGGGTATGTTCAATAATATATGGAGTCCATTCAATTTACGGGCAAAATTTTAGATGTGTAATTCTAAATCAATTACGCTATCAAATTAATTTTGTAAATTTGGAATGACTCATATGAAAACATTCTATATAATTCTATTCATCGGCTTTTTATTTGCCCAGCCCAATTTGGGTTCTTCTACATCTCTTGATATTATGACTTGGAATATCGAAAATTTTCCTAAACAAAATAATGCAACTGTGGATTATGTGACAAATTTTTTATTGGCTTCAAATATTGATATTGTTGCATTGCAAGAAATTTCAAGTAGAAGTTACTTTGAATTATTGATTGACAATTTGAATCTGGAAGATGATACAAGTAGTTGGATGGGATATAGGGCAGGTGGTAATAGTTCATGGATGGAAAATGCTTATATCGTAAGGTCTGATGAGTTTTCTAATATTAGTGAGCCATTTGAAATATTTCATGATGAGGGCTATGCATTCCCCCGTGAACCTTATGTGCTTTCAGTAGAATACAATGAAGAAAACTTTATACTAATTAATAACCATTTGAAATGTTGTGATGGTGAGGGCTTTTATAGAAGACAATTAGCAAGTATTTTACTCCAAGAGTATATTGAAGAAGTCTACCCAAATGATAAAGTAATTGTTCTCGGTGATCTTAATGATGAAATCCAAGAACCTCAACAGTATAATGCATTTTGGAATTTTATTGACTCTCCTGATTTTCTTTTTACAGATATGGGGATAGCTGAAGGATCATTATTATATTGGTCGTATCCCATGTTTCCAAGTCACCTTGATCATATACTTGTAAGTAATGAGTTATTCTCAGCAGTAGGAAATGTTGAGACTATCCTATACGATGATTACATGGATGGTGGTTGGGAAGAATATGATATTAATATTTCTGACCATCGACCAGTTTATATCTCAATTTTAGGTGATTTCGATTTGGGAGACATTAACAACGATGGCGAAGTAGATATTCTGGATATCGTATTGATGGTAGACTGGATTCTGAGTCCTTATGATCCCTCTGAAGACGAACTCGCAATTGGTGATTTATCTGGTGATGGGTCAATAGATGTTTTGGATGTAGTTGCTTTAGTTGAGTTGATTGTTAATTCTCCAGCGATGACACAATTGACCGTTTATGTTCAAGGATTTTATGAACAAAACTTGTTAACAGGCACATCGACAGTAACAATAGGAGATAGTACATTTACAACAGAGAATGGAATGATTACTGTTACCATGCCACAAGGCACTTATGAGTTTAATGCAACAAATCCAAATACTTGGGATAATTTAGCTTTTTGGAATGATGATTATTTAGGCATGTCTGATGAACAAACTTCAAGGCCATACGAAATGAGACACGGAGATGATCATTTGTCACCAATAACTTTAGATCAAGAAGTACAGAATGTTTATGCAAACAAGATTGATTTAACTTATCCATTTGGTGAAACCTTTATGGATTTAGGGCCTCAAGTGGTTGCTTATGCTGATCCATCACCTCTCGTGGTGAATACAAGTTATGAAATACCTGATGAAACAAGAACTGGGTGGTTAAATGATTATGTAACAGATGTTTCTGCAATACCACACGCGGAAAATTTAATATCAGAAATTCAGTATTTAGCAGAAATGCCTGAAACCCCACACACATGGGTTGCCTTTAGTAATGATTTTCCTCCACCTGGAACAAACAACACTACTTGGGATGAGAACTATGAGATAATTGAAGGTCATGCAAGGTATCCATTATGGCCATCAAAATACACATTGTATATTGAAATATTTCAAGCCATGTTTAGAGGTATTGATGATCCTGCTGTACTATATAATAATGGAGGAGATGATGTTGGATTTAATGCCAGAGGTAATAGAGACATTACTTTTAGTTCTTTTTGGGGTAATGGTTTTTGGGTAACAACACCTGATCAGATGACAAATAATGCAGGTCAAAATAATCAAGAAAAAATAAATGCTCTGAAAAAGTAATCCTATATATTTGCACCTAAATTCATAACAAATAATTGATTTATTGAAGGAGAATCATGAAATTCCAACTCCACGAAGAATACACACTCGAACACATAAAACTATTTGCCAAAAGTAAGGGTTACTCCCTCACGATTGAAGAAATTCCCTCTCTTGACATGCATTGGCATTATTTAATAGCCCCTCCCTATATACACATATTTGATAATGATATTCTGATCTATAGGTTTGAGCAACACACGAAAGACTGGAAGTGCATGTCAAGTAAACATATATAGATAAATTCTTCGCAGAACAATAATAGTTTGTAATTTCATCCTTGTTTTTGAAGAAAAATTATTAAAAGACATGAAGATAGATTTACATATTAAAAAATTAACACGTGGGCTAACTGCGGGTTTTTTGATTTGGAAAGATTAATAGATGACATTAATTAGTTGCCCTGAATGTAAAAAAGAAATATCAGATAAAGCTACATCATGCCCTCAATGTGGTGCGCCAGCCTCTGAAAAACTACAAAACTCACAAAGTCCTACTTCTCATACAAAGGTTACACGTACAGGGGCAAAATGGGAAGGTGGCGGATTTCTATTAATTATCGCAGGTATATTTATTTCAATTTCAACTATCTCAAATAGCGATAATCATGTCGGAGGGATCATGATTTTAGTTGGTTTTTTTGTCTTTCTGATAGGTCGATTCAAATAGAATTATTCAGTGTTAAGCCGAAAGGGTTGTTCATGAAATTTCCAATTATAATTTTTGTTCTAATATTTTCATACTCATGTAGTGAAACCATCAGAGAGGAAATTATTGAAAGATATGATGATGGGCAAAAGAAAACTTTAGTGAAATACAAGGGCAAGGGTAGCGAGGAAGAAGTTATCAGCCGAACGGAATATTTTATTAATGGACAAATTTCTCTTGAAGGTAATTTTATTGAAGGAAAGGAATCAGGATTATGGACTGAATATTATGAGACGGGACAAATTTCTGTTGAAGGATATTATGAATTAGGCAAACTTAATGGTAAACTTATTAAATATGATGAATCTGGGAATATGGAAATTGAATCAAATTATATTAAGGGAAAATTAGATGGTCAAAAGTTATCATATTTTGAGAATGGGCAAAAATGGATTCAGGAAAGCTACAAAAATGATGAACTTAATGGAAAGCTATTAACATTCTCACCAGATGGAATGATTCTCAATCAACGAACGTTCAAAAATGGAAAATTAGATGGGATTTCAATTGATTATGACAAGGATGGGGCAATAATTGTTGAAAGAGCATATAAAGATGGAAAAATGTGGGATGGGTTATTTACAGGACATTATGAAACTGGAGAAAAACAAGTTGAGTGTAATTATAAAGATGGTCAATTTGATGGGAAAAGTACATTTTATTATGAAAATGGAAATATAGAATCTGAGGTATATTTTTTAAAAGGAGAAATTACAGGGGTTACAAAAGATTATTATAAAAATGGATCATTAAGAAATGAGGCAAATTACTTAAATGGAGATTTGAACGGTGAGCAAACAAGGTATCATATTGATCAGTCTGGGACTAAATGGATTGAAAGTTATTATGAGAATAACGAATTAAACGGGAATACGATTGAGTATGATAAATTTGGTAATAAGATATCAGAAGATAATTATTTTGAAGGGAAATTAAATGGAAAAAGCATTTCATATTGGAGGAGTGGACAAAAACGTGAGGAATGCGTTTATGTGAATGGCGAAAAAGATGGGGTTTGGATTAAATATGATCTGAATGAACAAATAGAGTATGAAAAACACTATTCACAGGATAAATTAAATGGAATATCACGAGAATATTCAAGTACAGGGATAGTATGGTTGGAAGAAAACTATATAAATGGACGACTGAATGGTGATAGAAAATCATTCTACAAAAGTGGAAAATTAGAACTGCTTGAAAACTACAAAAATGGTAGATTAATTAATTCTATAAGCTATTCCCCAAATGGAGAAATTCACAGAAAGTGGACAAATTAAATTGTATTAAACTGAAAGGATTTTAAATGAAAAAGATAATTAATATTTTTACTTTTATAGCAATATCAACATTTATATTTTATGGATGTGGTGGTGGGTTGACAGCAGTAACTAATGATACTGAGTTATATAGAGTTGTTGAAGTGGAGAATATGTCAAAAGATGAAATATTCATAAAGTCTATGGAGTGGTTTTCAAGAACATTCAAAGAATCTAAATCTGTAATTGACTATCAAGATAAAGAAGCTGGGAAGATAATGGGGAATGGTGCTATTACTCATTATTTTGGTATGATTGTATATGGTCAAGTTAAATTTTCGGTAAAAATAGAAGCAAAAGAGAGCCGATCACGGATAACATTATCAAATTTTTCAGCTAAAATAATAGGATCTTCTGGGCCAGCAGTTGATAGAGTAATTATGGAAGGCGAATATATTAAAGCTTTACCAAAGCTTGAGATATTGATGGATGATTATGCAACATATCTTAAGACTGCATCTTCCAGTAATGATAATTGGTAGTGGGAGATTTTTCTATTCGAAAAAGTCGGGGGGACACTTACAATTGTTGAATAAAAATTTTATAGAAACAAAACAATTATCTGAAGTTATGAAAAAATGCAATTATTGTGCTGAGTTAATTAAAGAAGAAGCAACAATTTGCAAATTTTGTAAAAGTGACCTATCAACGAGTTAAGTTCCAATGAATATATTCAAATTATCCTTTTTTCTATTTTTTTTATTTGTATCAGTATCATTTGGAAATTCACCTTACATTGATATGAAAAACAATAAGTTTAACTACAATACAAATTTAATTGATCCTTTTGGTAGTTTCGAAATTGGTGTAATTCTGTCAAGAGGGTACTTCCTTTCTTATAGCTGGATTGGTAGTCCTAAAAAACAGACTTTATTAAACGGTTTTTATATACTATCAGAAGTTGATGAAAATATTAGAAATTATGAAGACTATACATCTGTCTTTGGTACTATAAATGTTTTTGATGATAGGTATGATGGCACCGTATGGGAAAATATTTATTACAGCGTTGGCTTATTAGGAAGCAAAAATATATTGAATAATGAAATAATTTTTCTACTCGGCATTAGTAAATCTGAGACCTCATATTATGAAGCATACTATGACAATTTAGAGATTCTTGGTAATAACGGTTTATATTATATAAATAGCAGTAACAGTTCTGATCATTCATACGGTATAACGTATGGGGTCAAATATAATATTTATCCATTCAAAGTTCAATACATCAGAAATGTTGAGTTTTATTTCGGGGTAGGGCTAATTGGTGATACAAATTCAATGAACAATTATATCATGCCCGTGATTACTTTTGGTGGCATTGGGGGATTATAAAGCAACTGATAAGATAGTTATGTTAAAATAAGGAAATAATATTGATGGCAAATTTAGTTCACTGTAAAACATGTACAAAGGAAGTTTCCAGCACTGCACCAACTTGTCCCCATTGTGGTGAGGAATTACCTGGTTTAAATATTAGTTGCCCAAAATGTAACTCTACAAACATTTCACCAAGTCAGAAGGGTTTTGGTTTAGGTAAGGCTGCAGTCGGTGGTCTTTTACTTGGCCCAGTAGGATTACTTGGTGGAATGATTGGGCGAAAAAAAGTAGAGTTAGTCTGCCAAGAATGTGGGAAGAAATGGAAACATTAGAAAAGTAATGAAGAAAATAATATTATCAATTTTCTGTATATTTCAACTTATATTTTCTCAATATGATTTGTATTACATTTCTGGGCAGAATATGGATGATATCAAAGGAGGTAAGTGATGCGTGCAGAAAAGAGGAAGCTATCATTATTTGCGATAGGAGTTGTTTTTGTATCATTCATCATTGGTAGCTGTAATAGTGAGGTCGCTACTTTGCCTGGTATTACATCTTTTCTTACCATTCATACAGAATTTGGTAAAGCAAAATCAGTAGAGAAAATGCCCGATTGGGCTGATGGTAAAAGACAACAAGTAAAAACATCAAAAGGTTCTTACCTATTTTATTTAAAAAATGGAGATGTCGTTACAGTTTATATTTATGACGCACCAGGTCGTAAAGTGGTTTGGCGTAGATAGTTAAACTAATCGTCTCTGTTCAACAAAGGATATTAACAACGTTTGTCATAATTTTGATTATACAGTTTTATATTCATAGATATTCGGCTTTTTCAGAGTCACGTTATTTGTGGCTGTATGGTTATAAAATATTCTAATTCAAGAAGGATGGAGTGCATCAGGAAAGAAATGAAATGGGACTAAGTAACAGAAATCCAGATAATTATGAATTTGATCGGTTATTTGACAAGGCAATGGCAAATAAGAAACTTACTAAAAAGGAAAAGAAATTCTTCATCGACAGATATGGTGATATCGATCGTGAAGATGACGGCGAGGTAAGAAAGTTTTTATCAAAACAGGGCAACTTTTCAAAATATTTATTTATCGAAAATCATATTAATAATGTCGGACACTATTTAATAAAAATAAATTATTATTCAAAATATTGGTGCAAATCATTAAATCTTTATGATCTGCATGACAAGTATCATAGTGATTATTATGATCCTCCTGATACCCAACATGGGACAGCCTTTAGAGATTTTAAATTTGACCTAATTAATTCATTCTACGATCGATATGAATTAAACAAGAAAATGTCCTTTGAAAAAAACTCGGTACTTTTTAATCATCATTTTGAGATTTCAATCAAAGAATATGTTAATGATATTATTTTGTTTAATCTGATCCAATGCAATTGTAATTCATATTGGGATGATGTCAAGGATAAGTTGAGTCAATATGGTAGACTAATATCATACATTTCTGATAAAGATATTTTAAAAATTCATCAACAATTATTTGATGCCGTATGTATGACGGATCGAAGCTTAGATGAAGACCAAATTGAACTTATTTCATCCTATGGTAATCTTTTCAAATTTCCAACGGATGATCAAGAAGAGTTGTTGGGTGAAGCAAGGTTCATTAATAAGAATGATGAATTTGCATTTAGGCTATATCTGATGGGAAATAAAAATTCAGATATAGGGTATTATGATAGATTTTTGGAAAAACCAGAATTAGCAAAAATTAAAGAATTAAAAAAAATCGCAAAAGATGACTTAAGTATTTTTCGCAATTATTCACTTGATTTATTTAAGCTGTATAGTGATATTCGAGAAAAACATGGTGTCACACAACATCATACTAAGCAAGAAATGCAATTTTATCTCTATCCTCTAAGTCTTTTAAGGCAACACTGCACAAATCTAAAGACAAGTTATACTTTCTCCCCATCTAAGTATGAGCAGAGTTGGCTTGACTGGAAAGACTTCAGAAGCAAATCCCCTAAATAGCATTCCATAGCATACCAAAGATAAGCGTAATAATTTTCAAATTATTGAGGAAATTCCTCCAATAACAGGAGGATTATTGTTTTATTATTTGTAAATAAGAATCTCATAACTAATTGATATTATTATAATTATATAATATTGAGTTTTTAAATTTATAGAGGATTTCAACGATCAATATTGATCGATATGATTTAAAAACGAAAGGAATTAAAAATGGATTACAAAACATCAATGGAGTGTCTCATCAGCGGAGATTTTCTATTTACTACTGATTGCAAAGAGATCTATAAAAAACTGAACCGAGATAAAGGATTCGATTTAGTTATTTGGGGAGTACACACAGATTATTGGGCTTTTGATGCATCATTCCCAAGTACTGAAGAAGCTCTTGACTTTCTTAATAACCTTACAAATGAGACAGCTGTATTAAAGGAGGATAAATGGGTAATTGATCATTTTGACAGTTTGAGTCGAGAAAGCAAAAACAAGTTCTCGACGGGCATGTATGAAGCCGTAATCTACTATAAAGGACATCAAAATTCACTACCAGAGAGTACAAATGATTGAACTAACTCAAATTGAATATCGCCTTCATAGAATTGAACAAATTTTAAATTCTAATAAAAAAGATCAGTGGATTACTTTAATTGATGCAATAGAGTATACATCATTAAGTGATAGTTCTATTAGAAGGGCTTTTTACCGTGGGAAATTGAAAGCCTCAAGAGTCACGGGAAAATTATTGTTTAAGATTTCAGAATTGGAAAAATGGTTGAGCAATGAATAAGCTATTAGACACACCGATAAGGACTATTAGAAAAAATTGTCTGGACTGTTCATGTGGATCGTACAAGGAAATACGATTATGTCCTGTTATTGGATGTGCTTTGTATCCATATCGCATGGGATGTAGACCTTCTGCTGAAACAATTAAAACTTTGTGTGATCATGAAAAAAGTTGATTTCATATATGTTGAGCTTGGTATTCAAGGTTTCGCCAAAATTGGTCATATTGTAAAGGTTGATGAAGTTGAAAAGTTTGTAGATGTGACAGATATTGATCGGTGTAAAACTTGGTGTACATTTTCTAAGGACATTATACCATACACCAAGAACAATCTGAATCGTTATAGGAATCCATCAACAGCAAAGTATAAAGGATTCGTTTGTTGTGATTTCATTCCAATAGATATTGACGATCTTGATCCATCAAAGGTTGAAGAGGTAGTTGAAATCTTAAACGGTTATGGAGTCCTAACAGAATGTTTGAGTTTCTACTTTAGCGGAAAAAAAGGATTCCACATCGAGATACCTTCAGATATAGTTGGAATTGACCCTCTGCCTGTAGAGGAATTTTATGATAGAATAATTAAGTTTTTGAATGTTTTAGGGATCAATAGTGACCCAAAAATGAATAGCAGACTCCAACATTATCGACTTACAAATACAATGAATGGCAAATCAAATCTGTACAAAATCCCAATTAAGTTTTCTGAGATTCATGATGACTTATATGAATTAGCCAAATCACCCAGATTTGAGACATTTGCAACTAAAGTTACAGAACTCAATGATACACTCAATGGCATATGGTTAGAGACTGCCCAGAGTCTAAAAACTCCTATGACTACTAAGGATTCTTTAAAGAAAAATAATTCGTGGATACTTGGGTCGGATCAGAGGAGAAACAGCCTTAAAACACGCCCTGGTGAGGCAACAGAAGGATTCCGTAATAGCATGGGATCGGAAATTACAAGAAAATTAATGATGAAAGGATTTAAGATGGACAATGCAAAGAAAAAATTAGTAGAATGGAATAAAGAACTTGTGTCACCGCTTGACACCTCAGAGCTGATGAAATTATTTAAATCAAATTGGAGTTATGGGATCGATTTTAAATTATTCCAGACAAAGCAATTCAGAGCAAATCTGAGAGAGGATATAATATTTCAAGACTATTTGAGGAGAGAGGATAAGGACTATTTAGCTGTATATGTTTATTTACTTCTTAACCTAAATGATGAAGATAAAGAATTTGAGTTTAGTTGGGGTGAGAGTATAATTATCAAACAAGATCAAATCATGATTGGCTATAAAACGTTAGCTGAAAAACTGAATTTGAAATCAAAATATGACAAAGTAAATAAAAGCAAAGTTAGAACTGTTGTAAATGATTTAGTTGAAAAGGGAAGATTTATTAAAGAAGTCATCGGAATTATTCCAATTCAGAAGAGAATTATACTTACATGGAATCATTTTAGTTTTACACAAACCTCAGACACAAGTCCCTCCCGAGAGGAATTAGTCGAAGAGTGCGCACAATGACCTTGCAACTACTAAACATATATTCTTTTTATTTTTTATTAGTATGTCTATTAATTCTCTTCATAGTTGCTTACCAGTTCAAGCGATCATCTAAAATTCTAAAAATAATCATCGTTTTAATTCAATTCATGATTTTTTACGAAATAGTAATCAGAATACAGTAATGAAGCATTCTCTGAGACGAGTTCTAACGAGGTCTTTTCATTTTATCGAGTATTATATCCAATATCTCATTTTTGGCAATAAAAGTCCCTCTATACCTACTCTATGGGGCTTTAATGGGCATTCATGAGGCAAAATCTGAAAAGCAGTGAATGATATTCTGACAAATATTGATCAACTGAAAGAAATTGCAATTGGTGCAATGTCATCTTGTTATACTGTGAATGGGGCTTGTTCATACTCAGGGTTTAACCCAACAAAAATTAGGAAAGCAATCAGGACTGAAAGATTAAAAGCATTTAGAGAAGATGGAGAAATTAAAGGAATTTTTAAAATGATTTGTTCTGATAAAGAATTAGAATTTAATTTTACCGTGCGTAAACCATGGCGGAAAGAATCGCTCCGAAATGCGATTTTTTCATTGATAAGATATGCAGGGAATGGAAATTCCGTAAGGATTCCGCTCACCGTGGTGAGACGCAATTCCCTGCATTTTAATGC
>Ga0233431_1003417_pt1 | contig 19082 bp, 17 predicted proteins | sample SI_118_April2016_FD_179867 | JGI IMG/M metagenome (GOLD analysis project Ga0233431, IMG submission 179867) | Seawater microbial communities from Saanich Inlet, British Columbia, Canada - SI_118_April2016_200_MG | ecosystem: Environmental > Aquatic > Marine > Inlet | place: Canada: British... | reverse complement strand
GAACTCCCGACCTCTTGACCCCCAGTCAAGCGCGCTAACCGGGCTGCCAAGCACTTAGCAAAAGAGAGACCTATCTACGACCAAAAGGAGTAGATAATGGCCACTATTAATGCTGTCAAGTCAAGTAAGGGAGTTACAAAGTACTATGGTGATTTTAGAGTCAATGGTAGACGTTACCGTAGGTACTTGGGATTAAGCAGAAAGACAGCAGAACAAGCCCTCCAAAAACTTGAATACGAACTGCGATACCCAACGAAAAGCGCTCAGCCTAATGACGTGACATTTACAGGTGCCGTCCAGCAGTTTATTAAACATGTTGAACTCACAGGGATTACTTACTCACAGGTAAAATACATAGCCTCAAGAGTCAGAGCATTCCAACGGTATTGCGCGGGGAAGGGCATTACACGCCTGATTGAAGTGAAACAGGATATGTGCACTAGCTATATGAAAAAACGCGCACAAGGGCACATTCACAATTTCTATCGCAAAGGTAGTAAACGGGACTGGAAGTATCCTGCTATCTCAACCATCAATCGAGAGATAGGCTTCCAAAAACGTTTTTTCAAATTTTGTTTGAACAATGAGTGGATTCAAAACAATCCATGGCAAGGCGTTCCACGTATGAAGGAGAAAGGGAGTCAGGGACCTAGATATTACTTCACTGCATCTGATCTTGAAAAGATTTTCGAGAATGCTGGTACTCATCACGACTTTTATTATTTCCTACTGCATACAGGGATAAGAAGCACCGATGCATTTCTGCTGAATTCATCATCTATACATGCAAATCGGTTATCTGTTCAAATGTGCAAAACAGGTGATTGGTTAAGGATGCTCCCTATCCCAAAGCATTTACTCACCGAACTTAGATCGCGACTATTGACAGATGGACTTATTTTCCCAGAATATCTAGCAGATAGACAACGACGCAATGTGAGGAAACATCTGCAAGAATTATTCACACCTAACCAGGTGAGGCAACACAATATAAATCTTCATACTTTTCGGCACACCTATGCTCATAATATGCTAACCAAAGGTGTACCTAAGGAGATACTGCAAACATTTCTCGGTCATCGCTCAATCAGAACAACAGAGATTTATGCAAATTGGGTCCCTTTGGATGTACTATTAAAATGGGTAGAGTGAATCGGGTAGCGCTTATACAGGGTTAATGGAATATGATGGATAATATCACATATTTTGATATTAAATTATTCAATGTAGTTTACCCCCATAATTGCGTGCTAACCGAGAACATTATGGAGAAAATGTACTAGTGGACAATCAACCGCTGTCAAGTCTATCTCTGAATCAGCTAAAGAATTACTTTACAGAAAATAGTAATGATATTGAACTGCTGAAGCTACTACTATCAGAACTCACTAATCGAAAGCGAAAAAAAGCAAGACGATTTTCAAAAATCGTTTCAAGAAAACTCGTTTACCTAAAAAGCCATACGGTTGGTAAGAGCCAATTACCTAGTCCTACTTCAAAGAAAGCTGAAAGTCCAACTGGTGCTGGGTCAATTTCCTCTGGAGAAATTGAATGGGACTCAGCACAGAGGGCAATTGTTGAGTTGGATTCAAATTTAAATTCCTTGGTGGAAGCAGGGCCTGGTACTGGAAAAACTGCTGTAGCATGTGCAAGAGTCGCGAATTTAGTTGAAGATCATAATATTGAATCATCGAACATTATGCTAATAAGCTTCACAAGGACGGCAGTAGGCGAAATAAGAGAGCGCATTGAAGCTTTTGCTTCTAATCCAATCGAATTAGCAGGCTTGAATATTCTAACACTTGACTCATTTACTTGGCAGGTTGTTCGAGGAATTACTGACGATAGTACAGAAAACATGCTCCAAAGCTATGAGGGGAACCTGAAGAAGTTCATTGAACTAATTGACTCCAAAAATGATGATTTGATGGACTATCTAGATGAAATCGAGCACATTATTCTGGATGAAGGACAAGACTTGGTTGGATTAAGAGCAGAGTTAACGCTAAAGTTAATCAATTCAGTTCCTGAACATTGTGGTGTCACTGTTTTTGCAGATAGTGCGCAAGCAATATATGGCTTCACCAATGACCACAATGGATTGAGTGATGAAGAGAAGCAATCATTAGCTCAAAAAATTAGAGCTAATACTAATGGCAAATACAAACATTTCGCACTTGAAGCAATTTATCGAACAGATGATGTTAAGCTTAAAAAACTCTTTACTGCCGGGAGGAAGAGACTTCTTGAGTCCGAGACTAGCTCTGTAGCGAATTGGAAACGATTCAAAGATGCAATTGAAAATTATGCTCATAAACGAATAGAAGAATTTGATCCAACCGAGCTTAAGAGTCACAATGACACACTCATCTTATTTCGCACCAGATCGGAGGTACTGCAGCAATCGTCAGAATTGTGGAAAACTGGAGTACCGCACAAACTGCGAATGTCAAATGTCCAAATAAGGATTCATCCCTGGATTGGCAGGATATTCTCTGCATATCCAGAAGATAAAATTACAAAAGAAAAATTTTTTGAACTGTGGAGCGAATTGATTGATGTATCTGAGAGTGAGATAGAGACTAATCGAGGTAGGTGTTGGGATATTCTGGCAGAAAATGCTTCTGTTAGCCAAACAGAGATATCTGTTGTGAGACTTCGAGAAATATTGTCTAGAACGAGGCCTCCGATAGATTTTCTCGTTGATGAGAAAGATTTACCTGGTCCCACCCTGGGTACCATACATTCTTCTAAGGGGAGGGAAGCCGATAGAACCATTCTGGTTTTACCTCCGAATTCATATGTGAACACTAATTTTACGGGTACTCAAATAGCAGAGGAGGAGAGAGTGCTTTTTGTTGGGGCTTCACGGTCTAAGAAAGAATTGTGGGTCGGTAAGATCAGGTCAAAACGTACTAGGAAGCTTGATTCAAATAGGGTTTATAAGAAATATAGCAACTGTAGTTGTGACGTCGAAATTGGTATATGCGGAGACTACGAGACTGAAAGCATGATGAGTGGGGACGAATCAGATGAGCCATTGTCTGAGCTACAAGACTGGCTTTGGAATTCAAGGTTCAAAAACCACCTATTAGTTTCCGAATATAATAACAAACGTGGTCACAATGCCCGGAGTCTGCTCAGAGTAGAATACTCGCGGAAGTACATCGGAGCTCTATCACCAAAATTTAGTCATGATTTGTTTAAGCTTCAAAGAACAGCAACTTATGGCATGCGCGCAAAAAAATGGAAACCTTCATCTACCGTCCACGGGATTAGGCTTGTGGGAGTCACAACCACTATCATTCCACCTGAAATCCGTGCTTCATTTTCTGAACCATACTGCGATACAGGTTTTGTCTTAACACCTGTGATATCTGGATTCACTAAGATAAGTTTTCATCCAACCCATAGTCGGAGGTATTAAATGAATGATAGAGTAAGACTTTACAAAAGGATCACCGATGACTTGATTGGACCATCTTCATGTGAGGAAGAAATAGTCGGCTATCCAACAGATGTCTATCTGACTGGTATCCTATTTCCACAGAATATCAATATAGAAGATGAGCGAGTTGACCTGGGGCATTCCGAAGGGTCTCCAGATGTTGAAGATACCACACAGGATGAGATATCTCTCGCAACCGTTAAACGACCAGCAACTGCAGGACTATCATTCGTAGTAAAAGCCGACAGCACTCCAAAAATCAACATAGTCTGCTCATGCGGCCAATACTTTAAGAAAGATACTAAAGACGGGGATGCAAAAGATCAAAACACATTCAAAAGGAAAGAGCAAATATTTGAAAAGCATAATGTATCCCTAGATTTTAAGAATATAGATTATGATTCTGTGGAAACAGAGGTGGATGGCTTAGGTGTACACATAAGGACAAGTCCTTGGGGTGATAACCTTTTAGTTACGGTGGCCATGATGAATATAGCTGCTCAAACTGAGGAGTATGAGAGGGTCCACTATGAGGAAATATGCCTTTTCCAATGCAGCTTGGAAATAACCACCGGAGAAGATACAGTTTTGATTCCCCGCCCCCTCAAAGCTTCTGCAATTGATGAAGATACAAAAATGGCTAGTCTTATTTACAGGAATGTAAACGAGTACGCTGTTGGTCATACTTGTTCCGCAGCATGGGAAGAGCAAGATGGGCATATCACATCTGTAAAATCAACTTGGTTACCAAGTTTTACAGTTAAATCTATGAGCAGCTCTGGGATTAGAGAGTTCAAAATCATTGGCAATGATCAGGAGACACCTGTATTGAGTACAAGTTGGCTTTCTACAGCGAACGGTACCTCTTTAGTTGCTGGGTTGCGGTTGCTCCCTAGTATTTATCTTGAGTGGCTTGATGGTCAAAAACTAAAAACATCTGATCTGGACAGTGATCAAAAGAATCAAGCTAACAAGCATTTTGAATCTGCGGAGTTAGTAGCTAATCGCATGTTAGGCTCCATAAAATTGATTGAATCTGATCCAGTTGTAGAAGCCTCATTCAGATTGGCAAATAAGGCAATAATGCTCCAACGACAGTGGTTTATTGGTGATGAAGATTCGATACTAGTATGGCGACCATTCCAGTTAGCCTTTATTCTTCTATCGTTGGAATCCCTTGTCAACCCGTCTCATCCTGATCGAAAGACCGCAGATCTGTTATGGTTCCCAACTGGTGGAGGTAAGACTGAATCATACCTAGGCTTGATTGCTTTTCTGCTCTTTTACAGAAGATACACATATGGTGAGGAGGGCTCAGGAGTTGCAGCGATTATGAGATACACACTTCGTCTCCTCACTGTACAACAGTTCCAAAGGGCTGCAAGTCTAATATGTGCCTGCGAGTATCTACGATTGGGGAATGGTGTACCAAAGGGCATCCCCAAATTGTCTTCCCAAACTCCATTCTCATTAGGACTATGGGTTGGAGGTGATACAACTCCAAACAATTTTGAGATAGCTAAGAAAGCCCTTTCTGTTGATACGGCACATAATAGACCAGACCAACTAAAATATTGTCCAGTTCATATATCTCGGAAACTACAATGGATTGCTCAAGCGAATACAGAATCAATCCACGCTCATTGTCCAGATGAAGACTGCCTCTGGCATCAAAGTAAAGCTCCACTTCCCGTTTGGACGGTTGACCCTGATATATACAAAACCCGACCATCACTATTAATTGGTACTGTAGATAAATTTGCTCAAATAGCAAGAAGGGCAGAGACTTCTTCACTGTTTGGACTTCCAAATCTTAATAGAAAACCTGATTTAATCATCCAAGATGAATTACACCTGATCTCTGGTCCACTGGGAACGCTTACAGGACTTTACGAAGTAGCGATTGATGAGTTATGCAGCGATGATGAGGGACCTGCGAAAGTTATTGCTTCAACGGCTACAATCAGACAAGCATCAAGTCAAATTAAAGCCCTTTTTAACAGAGATACTTGTTTATTCCCCCCACCAATAGTTGACTTTGATAATTCCGGTTTTGCTGTTGAAGATATAGAGGCCCCGGGTAGACTGTATATTGGAGTTACAACGGCAGGTCGATCAGCTAAGTTTTCGTTACAGGCTGTAGCTGCATCAATTCTTCAATCAGCTGCTTCTTCAGATATCACAGATGAGGTTAGAGATGATTTCTGGACCCTTGTAACATATTTTAATTCATTGAGAGAGCTGGGTGGAGCACTTGTTCTGATGCAAGATGATGTTACACAGTCAATTTCTGAATATGCGGGGCGGAGGGGAGAAGAACCTAGAGAAGTAAGAGAGCCGCTAGAACTCACGAGTAGAGTAAGTTCAACAGAGATAAAAGAAATCCTTGATGACCTCACAATCAGGTGGGGAGAAGACGGCGTATGTGATACAGTCCTAGCAAGCAATATGATCAGTGTAGGAGTAGATGTACCAAGGCTTGGGACAATGGTAGTAAATGGTCAACCAAAGGGAATTGCCGAATATATACAAGCTACTAGTCGTGTAGGTAGAAGGTCAGATGGTCCAGGAGGTATTGTCGCAACTATTTACAATAATGCAAAAGCTCGAGATAGATCACATTATGAGACGTTTAATACATGGCATGGTGCTCTGTATAGATCTGTAGAAGCCACAAGTGTCACTCCATTTGCGCCTAGAGCCCGTGAAAAGGCTATACATGCTATACTAGTTATTCTTGCAAGGCATTTAATTACGCCTTTAAACCGATCCTTCAAAAATATAGGGAAGCATGAACTTGCAGTTAATAATCTAATATCAAGGATAACGGCGAGAGTCGAGGAAATTGACCCTGAGGAATTGGATAGCTCAGAGGAAGCACTGGAGAGCTTTTTGGAAAACTGGATAGCTGAAGACCAGTTCTTTAAGTACTACTGGAACGACAAATATCCGAAGCGCAGCCTCCTTATATCAGCTGAACGTGCAGCAGAGTTGCAGTCTAAGAGACGTATTTCTTGGTTAAGATCTAAACCAACTCCGAACTCAATGCGAAATGTAGAGCCAAGCTGTAAATTCAAACTGAGAGAAAGACAGAGGTGATTGATGGGTACTCTTGAAATAGGGAAAATCAGGCAGAGCGCTATAGTAATGAACTATGGTCCAGGGGCCATTATTGACTTTCGCCACCCAGTTACTGGAGCAGCGATCTCTGTGGTGGCTGCAAGTTTGGAAGAATGGCTTAAACAAGCGGAAGAGGTCGGAATTAATATCAGTGATATGCAGACTCTGAAAGAACCACGTCTTGGCAGAAAACTTGGTGTCACATATTTTAGGCTACCTCCAGTTGCATATGATCATAACGATGATGAGGAAGATGACAATGTATATCAGGTAGGTCAACGATTCCCCAAATGGCTACAATGCCCTAAATGTAACTTGATTCAACCTGTAAGAGGTTGGAAGCGTGATCCAGGTGACCCCTCCAGATATTGCAGCTCCTGTTCAAGAGGTTTGGCTGGGCAGCTTAAAGCCTATGCTGTGCCAGTCAGATTTATTCTATCATGCAAAAATGGTCATTTGGATGACTTCCCTTGGTACGAATGGGTGCACAGCGGAAGTAATCCAAATCGAACCTGCACAAACAAAACAAAATATTACCTGAAAACGAAAGGCCCTGGATTAGCAGGTATGGAAGTAAGCTGTCCAAAATGTAACAGTAGAAATAATATGGAGTACATCTTTCGTAGAGCGGCACATGAGGGTAGAAAATGTGGAGGGAAGAGACCATGGCTACCGATAGATAGTGATGAGGAATGCACACTTCCACCAGTTACGCTTCAGAGGGGAGCGTCAAACCTGTACTTCCCACAAGTAGTTTCTGCAATCATAATTCCGCCCTGGTCCGAGGCTATAATTAAGAATCTTGGCCACAGGTGGCATGATCTTGAGTCAATCACAACCAAAGAAATGCGGCATCAACAAATCGATATTTGGGAGGAAAATGATGAATACATCAAGAAACTTATTCAGGAGATGGGGAAAGAAACATTTATTGATTTAATTGATTCTAAAATTGAAAGAAGCCAGAATCTTGATGGGGATAATTTGAGATGGGATGAATACCAGCAGTTTAATATCTCCGAAGCAAGACAGCATCGAGTAGGTGATGATTTTGATATTAGACGTGAAACATTGCCTGATAATAAGTTATGCCTTTCATCTCTATTCAGAGTAGTAAGTTTGAGGGAAGTTCGTGTATTAACTGGCTTCTCACGTATTGAACCTCCACCTGGCAAACCTCCAATACCGGTACGCATCCAATACCTGTCAAAGTTTCCGATGAACTGGCTCCCAGCGATAGAAGTCAGGGGGGAGGGTATCTATTTTACACTTGATAAGATGAAACTTAATGACTGGGCATCACAGGAATCTGTTCTGAACCGTGTAGGATTAATTGATGATTTTTCATCAAGCAAGGTGCTCAATCCAGATAACAACCCCGATATTGAAATTAGTCATGAAACAAAGGCAAAATTCTTATTGATGCACTCTTTGGCTCATATCTTGATGAAGCAACTCTCCCTTCAATGTGGCTACTCAAGTGCATCACTTCGAGAGAGATTGTATGTTGGAGATGCTCCAACGGAGATGTCGGGAGTGTTGATATATACGGCAACATCGGATTCAGATGGCACACTGGGTGGGTTACAGCGAGAAGGAATGTCCAAGTCATTTTTGCCAATGTTCATTGAATCAATCAAATCACATGTGTGGTGCTCCTCTGATCCTTTGTGTATTAAAGGCCTAGTATCTGCAACTGAATCATCGAATTTGGCAGCATGTCATAGCTGCTTACTTGCACCCGAAACATCTTGCGAAGATTTCAACAGATATTTGGACAGAGCGACCTTAGTTGGTACACCGGAAGACAGAGAAATTGGATTTTTTAAAGAAGTGGTAGAGCAGGACTAAAATATGGCACAGATGTTTCCCAATAAAATTCCTAGTGTAGTTCTTGAAGAACCAAGGCGCGCGTCCGAGATCAAAGTGTACAACAGCCTCAACAAACATCTAAATGACAAATATTATGTATTCTACTCAAGACCTTGGCATGGAATATATCCTGATGGAACTGAAGTGGATGGAGAGGTAGATTTCCTAGTTGCGCACGCAGAAAAGGGAATTCTTTTTATTGAGGTCAAAGGTGGTCAGATTGAGTTGTCAGATCAGGATGAATGGTATTCTACAGACAGATATGGAATAAAGAGAACAATTAAAGATCCTGTCCAGCAAGCAATGAGAGGGAAGCATGAAATCTTTAGGAAACTACGGAAAAGCAGAGACTCAATCTCTAAGGGCACAAATAGAGTCCACAGTGTAATACTCCCAGATGTGGAATCAGTTCCCGGAATGCTGAGAGCAAATATGCCCAGCGAGATCTTTGCATATAAAAACGATATGAACAATCTTGATTCTTGGGTTGCTGCTCGACTGCATAAAACTGACGATGCCTCAAAGCAACTGGGGACAAATGGAATCGAAGCTCTTATAAACCTTATTGCTAAACCAGTTATTTTCAAGGTTAAACTTGCGACGCTTATTGAAGATGATCTTAACGATTTTGGGATACTATCTGACGATCAAACATGGACGTTGAAGGAGATTGGAGAGAACAACCAATTGGCGATTGCTGGTGCAGCAGGTACAGGTAAAACACTATTGGCAATTCAGAAAGCAATCGACCTCTCTGAGAGAGGGGAAAAAGTTCTACTGCTATGTTATAACCGGCCACTCGCACTCCACTTACAAGAAGTGTTGCGAGAGTATTCAAATCTTGATATTTATAACTTCCACCAGTTTAGCCATCAACTAGCTATTGAAAGTGGAAACGAGAGTGATGGATCCAATTATGATGTGCAAGACAATAAACTGATAGAATACTTTGTTGACTCAGGTCGTGAGGAATACGATGCATTGATAATTGATGAGGGCCAAGATTTTAAAAACGAATGGCTTGTGCAATTGGAAGCAATTGTGAAGGATCAGAATAATGGTGTAGTGTATATATTCTACGATGACAATCAAAATGTACGGTCAGAATCTAGCAAGTATATCTCAAAAATGCCCTTGGCAAAACACCGATTGACAAAGAACATGAGAAATTCTCAGTGCATTCACAAGCTTTCAAGCTACTATTATTTAGGTGATCCTGTTCGTGCGGTTGGACCGGTCGGAATTCCCCCCAAGTGGAAGAAATGTTCGACTGAAAATGATTTCGTTCGAGAATTATCCAACCTTTACCGTCAGTTAGTCAGAAAGGAAGGAATAAAACCAGAAAATATCTCTGTCTTATTCCAATCCATTAAGCAACGTGACGAACTTATTCACCATGAGGGCCTACGATTAGGTGCTATAAGAAAAGCTGATGCCCAAAACTCTAAGGGAATGATAATCGATACTATTCAAAGATTCAAGGGCTTGGAGAGTGCTGTCGTAATTATCATGCTGATGGATCAAGGATTAATATCAGAAGAAATATTTTATACCGCTCTTTCGCGTGCACAAAGTATGCTTTTCGTTTTAGCAAAACCTGGAATAATATCAACAGCTTCTAACCATTTAAAGGGCTATGAAATTGATCTGGGTAATTATTCATGATTGAAATTCCAGTAATAGATTTATTCGCTGGTCCAGGAGGCCTCGGAGAAGGCTTTTTAAGTTACGCTGAGGAGGGGTTTAAATATAGTATCCCACTATCCATAGAGATGGAGTTAACTGCTAGAAATACATTAAAACTTAGAAAATTCTTCCATCAGTTTCGTGACAGAAAAGTTCCTGAAGAATACTATTCATTTCTCCAACAAAAGATTTCTTTAGAGGAACTTTATAATCAATTTCCTGAACAAGCTGATACTGCAGATCAGGCAGCTTGGCATGCAGAATTAGGGAATATTGATGAAGAAGAGTTAGATCTGAGGATTTCATCATCAATCCCCAAAAAAAAGCCATGGGTTCTTATTGGTGGCCCACCATGTCAGGCATATTCTGTAATAGGTCGTTCAAGAGTGAATGGTATTAATCCTGATGATCATCGCGTTTTTTTATACCAAGAGTATTTGAAGATATTAGCCAAATATAGCCCTTCTATCTTTGTTATGGAAAATGTTCCTGGACTACTTTCTGCTAAAGTTAATGGCCATTCGATAATAGATCAAATCATCGCCGATTTGAGCAAACCAAAAGAAGCCCTTCATTGGGGAGCTGGCCTCAGCTACAAAGTATATTCGCTTGTCAAGAATGAAAATGATCAGGATGTTTTTGGGGGAATAGTTTACAATCCAAAGGATTTTATTGTCAGGATGGAAAAGTATGGCATTCCGCAGAAAAGACACAGGGTAATACTTTATGGTGTACGGGAGGATTTTGTACCAAACGAATTTCCATCTCTATCAGAGAAAGCTGAGGTTCATACTTCTTCAGTGCTCTCCGATCTTCCTAGAATTAGAAGTGGAATGACGAAGGTTTATGACACAAAAAAGACTTGGATCGACACCATGAATAATATTGTAACCCATATTAAAAAGACGTGTCCTGAGGTTCATCCAAATAGAAAGAAGGCTGGTGTTGCCATCAGAGGTCCTCAAAATGACAGAGGTGGCTTGTACATAAGCGCAATAAATAAACAAGACGTCCAGTATAATGCTGAATGGTACGGCGATGAGCGACTTGGTGGAGTCTGCAATCATGAGAGTAAAGCGCATATGAACAGTGATTTGTTCAGATATTACTTCGCATCTATGTTTGCACAGAGAAATGGAATTTCACCAAAATTACAGGATTTTCCCGAAGAACTACTACCAAGCCATAAAAATGCAGCAACTAAGAAAAAGAACTACGCCTTTGCTGATAGATTTAGAGTTCAAACCCGAAACCGTCCATCAACTACGATAACATCTCATATTGCTAAGGATGGACACTACTACATTCATTATGATCCTACTCAATGCAGAAGTTTAACGGTTCGTGAAGCTGCAAGACTTCAAACCTTTCCTGATAATTATTTTTTTTCAGGGAGCAGAACTGATCAGTATCGTCAAGTAGGGAATGCTGTTCCTCCATTACTAGCATTGCAAATTGCAAAGATTACAGCTTACATTCTCAAGAAGTCTTGAAAAGAACAAGTTTAAGATTATTAAATGATTACAAAGCAAAAACTTCAACACCTAGTCAACCATCTTGATATGTATTTCATTAGTGGGAGGGTTTCCCATTTCGAAGATATCCAAGTCCACATTTTTGGTGGGAAGCAGCCAATACAGATAACTGACAGGTACAATCCTAGGACAAAGCCAGCCATCAGGGATATAGACCGAGTATTTGAATTAATATTCATATGCAAAAAAAGAGATTTTCTACTTAAAGCAATCAATGCAATTGTTATACAATTTGCTGAATACAAACAGTCCCAGATCAATGATGCGTTTAAGGGTCAAAAACCACCTCAGCATTGGATGATTATTCGTGATGCAGCTATCCACTGGCAATCAAGAAACAATTGCTTAGACTTTGAGCCTGAACTTGAGTTATGTGGTGAATCCGAAGTATTACTGTTTCATGTTGACCAGAAAACCCTCACCTGGGCAGGTAAGGCTTATCAATTAACGAAGAGTCAATATCGTATCATAAAATATCTATACGATAAGGAAATCTTGGGTAAGAGTTCAGCTTTGAGATCAAAGAAGATAGAAACTGGTTTGAGATTGGTTAGTAAGCTGGACGTTATCAAAACAATGAGTAGATTTGGGAAAGACACACATCTTGTTCATCAGAAACTGCTCAAATGGCATAGTGAGCAACCCAAACTTTACTATCTAGATTTACATCAAGAGTAAACTTCCACCAAAAAATCGTTGTTCCACTACAACTTCCACCATGTGGCTCATTTTTCTGCCACTACTTCCAATTTAAATTTTGACGGTATCCCCAAGGAGCAGCTGGGATTACCCAAGAACCAAATGCTGTTCACAATAAGGATGCATATAAAATGCAACCAATTACTTATAAAACGCCTGAACTAAGGATTGATGTTAGGCAAGATGATCACAACTGGATCATTGTATATGGCCCAAAAACCTTGAAGAGTTTTGAAAAACATGCTGAGCGTTGGTATTTCATGAAACTCGAAAGCATGCTTCAAAGACTATCAATCCTTCTGAGAGACCGGGGAGTGAAGACACTCGATCTTGATGGTATCAGACAGGTAAATGCAATGGCGACTAGCCATATAACCCTAATCGCTAAGAAGCTAGAAGGGCTCTTGGCAAGCTCCACCCTTGAGGATAATTCCCATGCCAAATACTAAACCTACAAATGAATCACAATCAACTAAAACCACAACAGCGCTCTTCTCAACACTTCAGGATACAGTGCATCAGTATCTCAGATTGGATAAGAGCAATGACTATTTCATCGACTTGGTCCTTGCATCTGCGATTTCTCTGGAACTTGAGAATCCCTTATGGGCAATGATTGAGGCGCCTTCATCCAGTGGAAAAACGGAAATACTCAGATTACTTAAAAATGTTGAGCACTTCCATAAGATGTATACCATTACTAGAAAGGCACTTTTTTCAGGTCACAAAGAATCCAATGGTGGGTTTATTCCACATATAATTGGGGAGAAGGGAATTCTGTGCTTCCCCGATTTTACCACCGTAATGAGTATGAGGACAGATGATAAATCAGAGGTCTTTAACCAACTTCGTGTAGCATATGACGGTGAAGCTGGTAGTGCTACAGGTGTTGACCCCGATAGCATCGTGATATGGGAAGGAAAGCTCTCATGTCTTGCCTGCGTAACTGGCGCTATTGAAAAGTATAAGGAACAAGCAACCGATCTTGGAGAAAGATTTCTATATCTACATCACCAAGTTCCTAAATTTGATCCCAAGTACAAAGTTAACCCAAAGAAGAAGGTGCTCTCAGAGATAGCTGCTAGGCAAGCTCAGTCGCTCATTGAGCTAGCACAGAGCGAATTATCGGAAGTCAAGTTAACTGACGATGATCATGAGTTGTTAAATCGCCTTGGACAGCTGATCGCAATGACTCGAGCAGTTATTGAGCATAGTTCTGGAGGAAGTAAAAGAGAAATACTCCATGTGCATCCTGCAGAAGAGCCATATCGCGTAATTGAACAGTTAGAGGTGGTTCTTCGCTGTTTGAAGTCAATCCATGGTTCAACTGCGGAACGACCTTATAAGGTTCTTAAGGCCGTGGCAATTTCATCAGTACCTGAAAATCGCTGGAAATTAATGCGGGTGCTCATCAAAAAAGGACCAAAAGCGATATCGTCACTCGCTATCGAGGCCGGCATGGTAGAAACCACAACACGTAGAGTTGCCGAGGACCTAGAAATGCTCGGGATATTTGAGACTCTTGTAACTCTTGGTAAACGCAATGCAGATGTGTTTTCATTGGTTGAAGAAGTAAGAAAGGAGATAGCAGGACTTCGCCTGAAATAGTTTCCCAATCAACACTATGGGGGTATGATAATAGGTATCCCCGTAGTGCCCAACGTAATCTGGGAACCTCAAAAATTGAACCATTTTAGTATGCAGTCTTATATATAAAGGTACCCCCCCTATAATTAGAGGTTTGCTATTGCTTTTTGGTTAATTGGTTTTAGTTACTTTTTGATAGTTTGTTTAACTTATTCTTATCGTAGGAGGTAAGAGATGCCTAACAGTCGTGATAATAGATTTGCAGCACAGAACGCTGCTCGTCAAGCACGTAGAGCTGGAGGATTTGGTAGTGAACCACTGAATCTTACAGCCGACACAAGGGCTAAAGCAGAGAAAATGTGGTTAGCTTTAACTGCTGGCGGTGACATCGCTGGTGCAGAGTACCTCATGAACACCTTGAAAACTACTGGTGATGCTACTGCTGAAGCTCGTCTTGCTAATGTAGAAGGTATGATAACAAAGATACTTGAATCTACTGACCCCTCTTAATTGAGGGGTTATACTAATAAGTCAGAAGTGTTACACATTCGTTGGGTATCACCTTGGCTGGTTAGTACTACCCTATCTACCCTTTTAACCTTAATAATAGATTGATTTGAGATGTATCTGGTGGGAGTGTGTATGATGACTTCTATCAGCAAGTGCAAATACTTGAGTAACATCATTCTATCAATGAGGCAGGCGAAGAGAAGGAAGTAATATAGGTAGTAACTTCTACCACACGTACACCCTCTACTCATACCATTCACGTTCGTAATTGTAAAAACAACTAATAATCAAATTGGAGGTAATCATGGGATTACTACTGCATTGTGGTGGGGAAGAGACGTCATTGTACGATCTCCGCTTAATACCGCTACCAAAAGAAACAGATACATACAAACCAGTAAGTCATTATGATCTTGCTGTCAACCTTGGGGAAGTGGCTACAGGCATGCTACCTGAGTACCAATTGCATCAAAGTCAGTTTGGCTTGGCAAGAGATGGTAATCAAATGTTCGGCGTACACACTTTCAGAAATGGTAGTGCTGAGATGGGGTTATGCATTGGCTTTAGAAATAGCTATGACAAGAGTATGTCAGTGGGAATAGCAATCGGAGCAAGTGTATTTGTTTGTGATAACCTTGCACTGACTGGTGATATCACTGTGATGCGAAAGCACACTGGCAATGTCCTGCAGGACTTAGAGGAGATGACTATCACTACAATATACCGGAGTAAGTCTAACTTCCATAGAATTGAGCAGGATGCTGAGATGATGGGACAGCAAATACTCAATGATGACTCAGCATATCGATTGCTTGGGTTTCTGTTTGGTCGTGGTGTGTTGACACCTCGTCAGTTGCCAGTTGTGAAAAGAGAATGGCTTTCTCCAGTATTCGACGATTTCAAACCCCGAAATCTTTGGTCGTTCTACAATGCATGTACCGAAGCGTTGAAAATGGCTCCTCCTGCTAAAATTATGGAAAAGCATATCCAGCTCCATGATCTTCTCGCAAAAGCCGTGAACAGGTCATTCCCGCCTCGTCCCGTAGAAATACAACCCCTATAGGTATTGGGAGGTCGAGAATGGATATTGACAAAATACCTGACAACACCTTGCGTGAAGAGTTCCACAGAAGATTCTTTGTAAAGCCTGGTGAGCGTATAGGAGGTGTGAACGAGGCTGCTGAGCACTTCAGAAGTCTCTTCGCCAACTGCAATAGGGATCAAGAACACTTTGCTGTGGTCTATCTAAATCAACAGAACCAGGTATTGACTAGCGATGTTCTATTCTCTGGGTCGCTATCAAGTTCAGCTGTGTACCCAAGAGAGTTAATCAAGCTAGTGCTACAGCATGAAGCGGGAGCCGTTCTGATAGGTCATACACACCCTTCAGGAAGCCTCTCACCAAGCAGCTCTGATCGATCAATAACTAAAAAACTTCAATTAGCTCTGGAAAGTATAGATGTGGATTTGTTAGACCATCTTGTAATCGGAAATGGGAAGGAGGGTTATTTCTCCTTCTCAGATCACCACCTTCTCTAGTGCATGAAAGGAAAACATGGAACAAAATCATCAAATTGTTGAACATGACAATACACATATCATCGTATCGAACCCTATGGATGCTAGCCCTGCCTCTTTCAAAGCAGGGCTTGACCGTAGAAAGGAAAATCGAAACACCCTCATGGATTGGATACGATCATCACTTGTTGAAGGTCGTGACTTTGGCTCTATCATCATACGAGGGCAGAAGTCCAAAGCATCGTTGCTAAAACCAGGGGCTGAGAAGATTACTGGAATGCTTGGGCTTATCCCGCGATTCCCAAACTTAAATCAATATGAACATGCAGCATTGGAGGGAAAGCAGATCGATGTAGTGATACTCAAATGTGAACTGCAAAACCAAGATGGAGAGGTAATTGGTGAGGGTGTTGGTGCTCGTTCCGTTGAGAAGCAAGATCAGGGAGACTTGAACAAAGCTCTAAAGATGGCGAGTAAGTCTGCAATGATTGATGCTACTCTACGTTGCGCTGGAATCTCTGAGGTATTCACCCAGGATATTGAAGAAATGAAGCAGACATTGTCCAGCACTGTAGAACCAATTCAAGCAAATGACGACAACAATACAGACACTGCTACGGAGAAACAAGTCATTGCCGTGCGCAATCTCATTGATAACCCAAAGGTGTACCTAGATGAGAAGCGTAAACTCCATGGTCTTGTGGAGGATGACCTCACTCGAACAAAGGCGAAGGAAATCCTAGATTATTTCTACGGTCAGTCGGTATTGAAGGATGGTAACTGGGTAAGACAGGGATTTGGAGCTCTATCAGGTCGCTGACTATTGTGTGTTGAGGGTTGGCAATTGCTAACCCTCTTTCTATTATTTGTATATATTGCAGCGACTAAAATGAAAAGTGAGGGGAATATTTATGGGGCTGTTTGTACTAAGTGACCTGCAAAAACTAGCACGCGAAAATAGTCTACAGGGCATATTTTTCACTAAATCAGCAGAAACGGTGCTGAATGAATCAATTGAAAAACAAGCTTCAGTCAAAAAGTTTGACATCTTCTTGTCACACGCTTTCGCCGATGCTGAGATAGTACTTGGCATAAAGCTCAAGCTAGAGAGTTATGGAAAAAGTGTGTATGTTGATTGGGTTGATGATCCACAATTAAATCGTTCGGAAGTAAATGTTGCGACTGCAAAACACATTAAAGAGAGAATGCATTATTGCTCAGCTCTATTTTATGCCACAACCGAGTCAAGCTTCGTCTCTAAATGGATGCCATGGGAGACTGGATATTTTGATGGAATAAAGAATAAGGTAGCGATACTACCAGTGACCGAGGAACAAACACTCACTTACAAAGGTCAAGAATACCTTGGACTCTATCCCTATGCTGTAGAGGGACATACTGAGTTAAACCCAGATGATGATCTTTTAATAGTCTATACAAAAGACAAGTCTGCTTATTACTTTGAAGAGTGGCTTAAGAAGTAACCTAATATATTGGGGGATGATATTTCATCATGATAAAAAAAAGAGTTTTTATAAGTTTTGACTTTGACAATGATAAGCGATTAAAGGATTTTATTGTTGGCCAATCACGTCTACCTGATTCACCTTTTCAAATAATTGATCATTCTCTGAAGGAAGCTGCACCTGAGAGGTCGTGGGAAGATAAGGCAAGCGCCGCTATTTCTCGTTCTGACCTTGTTATAGTAATGGTTGGCCCACACTCTTATCGAGCCTCAGGTGTGCTAAAGGAAGTCAGAATGTCGCGGTTGCACGGTAAACGCATAGTTCAAATCATAGGCTATAAAGATGGTAATTACACTGCAGTACCAGATGCTGGTAGACTTTACAGTTGGAATTGGGAAAATTTAAAGAACTTACTTAGATAGGGGGCTTCCATGCCAATGGATATTGAATCTTCTGCAGTTCAAACACACATAGCAACATTGCAGGGTATTATAGCAAGGATGTCTCAGCTGAGCACTCATTCAAAGACGTGGTGCATTACGTTAGTTGCGGCGCTATTTGTTATTACCACAAATCTAGACGAAAACGCCACCCTATGGGTGTCGATTCTACCAATTGTACTATTTCTTGTGATGGATATGCAGTATTTAGCTCTCGAGCGTAGGTTCAGAGACATCTATGATGAATTCGTTTCTAATCTACATGCAGGAAATATTTCTGAGGGATCAATTTTTGTAATAAAGCCCTGGAGTAATTGGAAAGATATGACGTGCCAATTCTTCAAAGCCTTCATCTCATTTGCGATATTTCCGTTTTATGGGTTACTGATTTTCGTGATCGCTTTGATAGAATCCATTTGGGGTTAGGGGGTTAGACAAACGATATGCAAGACACTTCAAAAAAAGCAGAATGGACAAGACTCTTAGCGAATCAATATTTTGATTATAAAGAAGGTAGACAGCCTCTAGACCCATTAGGTGCGTACAAGCTTAGTGAGTTGCTTCAGTCTTGTGTATTCCACGATGCAACATATCACATGGATTGTATTTATTTAAACACAAGAAGTAAAGAAGCATGGATGGTTAAAGGAAGTACGTGTAATATTCATCGTGACAAACTACACGAAGTGCCACTGAGTGAACAAGAACCGCTTAGAATTGGGTCGAGTTTCAATGTCTTAGATGAAGGTAGGCTAGCAGAACCTAAAGCCATATCGTTCGGTCTAGGGTTTCCGCCTGGCGAATATCAATGGTTCTTCTGCGATAGGTGTGTGGATATTATCCAGTTGAAGCATGATCTTTTACACCCTATTTGGACAAATCAAATTGTAGAAAAGTATATGAATATTTGGGTGGATTGGTCTATGCGTCCATGGGGTGGTGGCAGAACAAGTTGGTAAAAACGCTGCCCATATAGCGCCCACAAATTGCTATATTACAGTGATCAGGTATTTTTGATAACTAGGATAGGTCTCACAGTACTTGCGGTAAGAAGGGGGAGACAAGCCTTTACCGATACAAAAAACCCCACCAAAAGGCAGGGTTTAGGGGTGTCGGAACGGGGAGATTTGAACTCCCGACCTCTTGACCCCCAGTCAAGCGCGCTAACCGGGCTGCGCCACGTTCCGGGATCATTAACTCC
>Ga0233431_1003416_pt1 | contig 19083 bp, 13 predicted proteins | sample SI_118_April2016_FD_179867 | JGI IMG/M metagenome (GOLD analysis project Ga0233431, IMG submission 179867) | Seawater microbial communities from Saanich Inlet, British Columbia, Canada - SI_118_April2016_200_MG | ecosystem: Environmental > Aquatic > Marine > Inlet | place: Canada: British... | reverse complement strand
CGGTCGTCCGCCACCCAGGAGGTCGATTTGTCCTTTCGTGTTTCCGGTCCGTTGATTACCCGTCCGGTTGATGTGGGGGATGAGGTCAAAAAGGGCCAGATTCTGGCCAGGATCGATCCCCGGGACTACGAAATAAGGGTCAATAGCACCGACGCGCAATTGTCTCGGGCGAAGGCCAACCTGAAAGCCATGCGCCATGCCCGTCCGGAGAAAGTCAGCCAGCTCAAATCGGAAGTGGTGAAAGCAAAATCTGCGCTCACTCGTACCATGGCGGATTACAACCGCTATATGCGGATAAAGGCCAAAGATTCGGGTGCCGTGAGTCAAAGCCGCATAGACAGCGCGGTTGATGCCAAAGAGAGAGCGGAAGCATCCATGCGCCAGGCCCAGGAGAACCTACAAATCGGCATGCGGGGCGCTCGGAAAGAGGATATAGAGGCACAACAGGCGAATATCAGGGCCCTTCAATCTGCCGTGGATTCTGCAAAAGACCAGTTGGGATACACTTACCTGCACGCTCCTTTTGACGGCACCATCGTAAGCATCTACGTGCAGAATTTTGAAGATGTGCTCGCCAAGCAGAAAATTATGCGGCTCATTGACAGTTCCAAGATCGAGTTCAAGATCAGTATACCCGAGCATCTGATCATTCTGACACCTTATGTAACCGACGTCTCGGTCGTGTTCAGCGCTTATCCGAAAAACCAAATTAAGGCAAAGATCAAAGAGATGGGGAAAGAGGCCACACAGGCGACCCGGACCTATCCGGTGACATTGATCATGGACCAGCCGGAAGAAGTTAAAATCATGCCTGGAATGGCCGGGATCGCAGTCGCACAGGGCGTCCCACCGGAAATGCTGGCAGAGCAGGGTATTGATGTTCCATCATCCTCGGTGTTTTCCTCCGACAACAAAACTTTTTATGTGTGGGTGATCGACGAAAAGACCCATACCGCCCATCGCCGGGAAGTCAAAATCGGCAAACTGGCGCCTATCGGCATACGTCTGAAGGAAGGCCTCAAACCCGGTGAAACCATTGCCGCCGCCGGTGTCCACTCCATTCGCGAGGGGCAGAAGGTCCGTTTGTTCCGGGATGAGGGCAAGGAGGTGCCCAAATGAGCCTCCCCTCGGTTGCAATCGAAAATAAAACGGTAACCTTTTTCGTCGTATTCCTGTTATTGGCGGGTGGCATCTTCCGCTATTTTCAACTGGGTCAGCTTGAAGATCCTGACTTTACGATTAAAACGGCGGTAGTGATCACACAATATCCCGGAGCAAGCCCCAAAGAGGTGGAGCAGGAGGTCACCGACCGAATCGAAACTGCCATTCAGCAGATGCCTCAGCTGGACAATTTGTATTCGTTTTCAAAGGCCGGGGTCTCCATCATCAAGGTGAACATGAAGCAGATATACTGGGCCGATCGTCTGCCGCAGGTATGGGATGAAATGCGGAAGAAAATCAACAATATAGCCCATTCGATGCCCCTGGGCGCCGGCAAACCGTTTGTGATGGATGATTTTAGTTTTGTCTATGGGTTTGTTCTGGCAGTCACCGGCGATGGTTACAGCTACGAGGAACTCCAAGACCACGTAGACTATCTCAAGAAGGAGCTGAGCCTCGTAAACGGCGTTTCCCGGGCTGAGCTTTGGGGGGAGCAGACCAAAGTGGTCTATCTGGACGTATCCAAAAAAGAGCTGTCCGAATCTAAGCTGACCCACGAAGTTTTCATGGCCTCCCTGGCCTCCCAGAATATGGTCTTAAATGGGGGCGGGCTTGAAGTGGGCGGTGAACGATACCGGATTGAACAGACCGGTGGTTTTAAAACGTCTGAAGAAATCGGAGATCTGCTGCTGCGGGGTTCTTTATTGGACGTGGCCCAAATCGGCATGGCTACAAGCACACCGAAAAAATCACTTCCCGTCGGGACCGTAGAAAATATCCGTTCCGACGAACTGATCGCCCTCAAAGACTTGGTCACCGTCCGTAACGGCTATCTTGAGCCGCCCATGACGATGATGCGATTTAACGGCCAGCAGGCGCTGGCCATCTCCCTGGCAAATGTGTCCGGGGGCAATGTGGTGGACACGGGCAGAAATCTCGACAAACGCCTTAATGAACTCATCGCCGAACTGCCGGTGGGCATCAATGTTGAGAAGATCTCCTGGCAGTCGGAAATGGTTTCGAAGTCGATCGATGAATTTATGATTAACCTGGCTGAAGCCGTCCTGATCGTTCTGGTTGTCCTGACACTCGCCATGGGCTGGCGCATGGGAATTATCATCGGATCCGCTCTGATCCTGACCATCCTCGGGACGTTTATTGTCATGTCTGCGTGGGGGATAGCGCTTCAGCGGGTCTCTCTGGGCGCCCTGGTGATCGCTCTGGGAATGATGGTGGACAACGCCATTGTTGTGGCGGATGGCGCGGTGGTCCGGATGAAAAGAGGAATGGGCCGAAAAGAAGCGGTTATTGACGCGGCCTGGAAGCCCGCGTGGCCTTTGCTGGGATCCACCATTGTGGCGGTCATGGCATTCTACCCGATCTTCGCAGCCACCACCGATGTGGGGGAATACGCGCGATCACTTTTCGTGTGCGTGGGCATTGCGCTGGTGCTGAGTTGGCTGGTGGCACTTACCATTACGCCCTTGCAGTGCATCAGTCTTCTGCCCGATATCAAGGAAGGCGGAGGCGATCCATATGACGGCGGATTCTACCGTTGGTTCCGAAACATGCTCGGCGGCGCTGTGCGTCATCGGGTACTCACCCTGGCAATTGCCATCGCATTGATGGTTGTCGCCGTGATCGGTTTTAGTCGAATCGATCAGATGTTTTTCCCTGATTCGACCCGGCTTCAGTTCATGATCGATTACTGGACGCCTGAAGGAACCCGAATTCAAACGGTCTCCGCGGATTTGAAACCCATCGAAGAAAAACTGCTGAACAGCCCCGGGGTCAAAAACGTGAGCACCTTTGTGGGCGCCGGTGGTCCGAGATTTTATCTTCCGGTGGATCCGGAATTACCTTTCCCTTCCTACGGCCAATTGATCGTAAATACCGACACCCTTGAGGATGTTGATCTTCTGGTCAAGGAGATGGAACCCTGGCTCAAAGAGAACTTCCCTCAGGCCATGACCAAGGTTCGTAAGTACTCCGTCGGCCCCGGCAACACGTGGCCGCTTGAGGCCAGGTTCAGTGGTCCCGGGGATGCGGACTTGAAAGTGCTGCGTTCTCTGGAGGATAAAGGCCGGGAAATTCTTGAAAATAATCCGCTGGCCAAACATGTGCGCAGCGACATGCGCGAGCCGGTGAAAAAAGTGGTTACCGAATATGACCAGGCCCGTGCCCGATGGTCCGTGGTTTCCAGAGCGGATCTTGCCCGCTCCACAAAAGTGGCCTTTGACGGTATTCTGGTGGGGTTGTTTCGTGAAGGCACCGATTTGTTACCTATCATCATGCGCTTTGTTGAAAAGGAACGCCGTGATTTCCCCGGTGCCATGGATGTGACACCGGTACGCCCGTCCCTGATGGTCACCACCGTGCCGTTGGGTCAGGTCACCGCCGACATCCGCGTTGAGTCCGAAGACCCGATCGTCGTTCGTTGGAACCGACGCCGGGCCGTAACGGTCCAGGCGGCACCGGACAACGTCACTTTCCCAACGCTCATGAACAGTGTTGCCAAGGATTTTGAGTCCATCGACCTGCCGCCTTCATACCGGTTGGAATGGCGGGGGGAGGCGTTTACCACGAAAGACGCCGTAGAATCTTTGATACCCGGTATGGTGCCTTCGTTGGTGATCATCCTTTTCATCATTATTCTTCTGTTCAACGCCGTCCGGCCGATCATCATCATTGGGGCGGCCATACCGTTGGGCCTTATCGGGATTACGGGGGGGCTTCTGGCAACCGGCATTCCATTTGGTTTCATGGCGCTGCTCGGCGCCATGAGCCTCGTGGGCATGATGATAAAGAATTCCATTGTTCTACTGGACGAGATCAACATCGAAAAGGCAACTGGGAAAATTCCTTATGACGCCATTATACAGGCGGCCATTTCCCGCCTGAAGCCGGTGATGCTGGGTGCGGGAACAACCGTGCTCGGTGTGGCGCCGTTGCTGCAGGATGTTTTCTGGGCATCCATGTCGGTGACCATTATGGCCGGCCTGGCGTTTGGCACGATGGTCACGATGATTATTGTGCCGGTCTTGTATGCAACGCTGTTTCGGATTGCTTCACCGAAACCGCAAAAAAGCGAAAATTAGTCGGCCCGGATTAGGAATGATGTCCCTGCATTTTGAACATCAAAAAACACGCTATGGATCCAAGGAACGATTTCTAGCCCTCATTTTTCTGATCATGGGGTTGCTGGTTGTTGTCCCCGTATTGAAAGGGTCGGTCGCCTTTCAGTTGTCCCTCGATATCTTCCTGTCCATCATTTTCATTGTTATGGCCTATAGCATCACTCACAGGAAAAGCCATGTATTTATGGGGACACTATTGGCGACGCTGATGCTCGGATTTCTCTGGTCCCATTACTTTTTCCCGAATCCGCTCTTTATTGCCATCGGCAAACTTCTTTCGTTCCTGTTTGTCTTGATGGTGGTCGCCAATATTCTGTGGTTTGTCTTCCGGTCCAGGGAAGTCACCGGTGAAGTGATCTATGCCGCCATTGTCGCTTATCTTCTGATGGCGTTAATGTGGGCGTTTCTTTACGAATTTCTGGAATTGACCGAACCCACATCCTTCAATGTGTCCCTGGACGTGGGCCAGCGTTTCCGGTTCGTTTTCTTCTATTACAGTTCCGTGACCATCACGACCCTTGGTTACGGCGATGTGACGCCCGTTACGGATATTGCCAGATCCGTTTCGATACTCGAGGCCGTTGTGGGCCAGTTGTATATGGTGGTCATTGTGGCGTGGCTCGTCGGCACATACAAGCCGAACGAGGAACCCACCGGTCGACCTGATTGAGCAAAGGAGGCTCAAAAATGAATAATCCTATCGGCGAAAAGCTCAAAAGATATGTTTTGGCTCTGACAGCCTTTTTTCTGCTGACCAGCGGGTGCGCCATGGTGGGGCCCGATTATGTAAAACCGACGGTACAGGCGCCCGAGGAATGGATTGAAAAAGCGGATCCACAGATCAAAAGCGAACCGACGGAATTGGGTGAATGGTGGAAACTGTTCAATGACCCGGTGCTCGACAACCTCATCGAAACCGCTTACGCTCAGAATCTAACCCTTCGAATAGCGGGCATCCGAATCCTGGAGGCAAGGGCGCAGTTGGGGATTGCCATCGGGACGCTGTACCCCCAACAACAAAGGGCGCTGGGTGCCTACACCCGCTCCTACTTGAGCGAGAACCTGGCGGATTTTCCACCCGGTCTTGACACCAATTTCAGTAATTACAGCCTCGGATTCGACGCGGCCTGGGAACTTGATTTCTGGGGAAAAATCCGTCGTGCGGTCCAATCCGGCATCGGGAACCTGGATGCCACCATCGCCGCCTATGACAGCGCTCTTGTCACTCTGACGGGAGAGGTGGCACGCACCTACGTGGTGATTCGCACTTTTGAAGAACGATTGGTTGTGGCGCGGGAAAACGTCAAGATTCAGGAACGTTCCCTTCAAATTGCGCAGGTTCGCTTTGAAGAGGGGGGCGTGAGCGAACTGGATGTAACTCAGGCATTGTCCCTTTTAAGAGATACGCAGGCCTCCATCCCCCGGGCGGAAAAACAGCTGCGCCAGGCCAAAAACGCGCTCGCCATTCTGCTCGGCATACTCCCCGGACAGATCCAGAAAATGCTGATCGGGCCGGAAATCATTCCAACGGTCCCGACCGAAGTAGCGGTGGGGATTCCCGCGGAGTTGCTGCGCCGTCGCCCGGATATTCGGCGCGCAGAACGCCAAATGGCCTCTCAAAGTGCCCGCATCGGCGTTGCGAAGGCGGACCTGTTTCCCCATTTTGTATTGTTCGGAACCATCGGGTTTTCCGCGGCGAACGCTGGCGATCTGTTTACGTCCAGCAGCCTGATGGCCTTCGGCGGCCCGGGTTTCACCTGGGATCTGTTCAACTACGGGCGTATCACAAACCGGGTCCGCGTTCAGGATGCGCTCTTCGAGCAACTGGTTGTCAATTACCAGAACACTGTTCTAAAGGCGGCGAAAGAGGTGGAAGATGCCATGGTGGCCTTCTTGAAAACCCAGAAGGAATCAGCACTCCTGGGCGAAAGCGTCAAGGCTTCCAAACGTTCCGTGGATCTATCCATGCTTCAGTACACCGAGGGCCTTATCAGCTATCAACGGGTGCTCGATACACAACGATTTTTGACACTGACCCAGGAAGGCCACACCATTATCAGGGGTTCTATCGTTACCAATCTCGTTGCCTTGTACAAAGCGCTCGGGGGTGGCTGGGAGACCCGAATAGGCAAAGAGTTTGTGCCTGGCAGTGTCAAAGAAGCCATGGAGAAACGAACGAACTGGGGGGATCTTCTGACACCGGCAAAACTGGAGAAACCCGATCCCGATAAAGAAGAAAGGCTGTGGCGAAGTCCGGAGTGGTAGAGCAACCTTGATTCCGGGAAAAAAGCATCCCTTGGGGATACCTGCCAGGGGAAAGGACAAGGCAACATTTTTGGGGTACTGTCAATATCATGCAGGGTTTTTAGAGATAATATCCGCATTTAACTCTCAATCGTGAACAATGAATCAGGAAGTCAGAATGAAAACAAAATCGATTTTAGAATTATTCAAGGACTCGGATCTAAGTTCCATTCCTTCACATGATCTGTTGCTGAACTATTTGGAATCTCTGGCGACTATCGAAGACGATCACCTCCAGAAACAACTATTGAAGGAATTAATCCACAGATACGTTATTCTAGAAAACAGGGTCGATTCATTATTAAAGAATACTCTTCCGGAAGCGGTTGCAGAAGAAATCAAGTATGAAGGTAAATTTTCTCCACGGTCTTATGAATGCACTATCTTATTCTCTGACTTTGTGGGGTTTACTCGTTTGGCTGAAAACATTTCAAGAGAAATACTGTTAAATACCCTGGACAATATTTTCACTGAATTTGACCTGATAGTTGATCATCATAAAGGAACAAAGATAAAAACCATTGGTGATGCCTATATAGCTGTTTTCGGAGCGCCAATTCAGTTTAATGACAACGCGTTAAGAGCAGTTCGAACAGCTATGGCGTTTTTCAACTACTTGGATTCTTTCAACAAGGAGCGTTCTCCACAATTTCAAATGCGCATCGGTATTCATACCGGGAAGGTAATGGCCGGTGTCGTTGGAAAAGAACGAATGCAGTTCGATGTTTTTGGTGATGACGTGAACATCGCATCCAGGTTTGAATCTTCCGGTGAAAAGGGGGAAATCAATGTTTCAGAAAATACATATTTTCAAACCAAAGAGCATATTAAATTTGAAGAAAGAGGCCTGGTAGATCTCAAGAACAAGGCAAGCATGAAAGGTTATTTTGTTACAAGAGAACTATAGCGTGTGAGTATGGGTACATGATATTTGAAAGGCGAATTCATGAAAGATTACGGGAAATATGACAGACCTGTCAAAATTTGTGAGGGTGTTTTCTGGGTGGGTTTCAGAGATGAAAACACAAATCTCTTTTGTAACCCCTATCTGATTATTGAAGATGAACAAGCGGTCCTGATCGATAGTGGCAGCCGTACGGATTTTGCCGTTGTTATGATGAAGATCCTGCAAGCCGGAATAGATCCTGGCCAGATCGTAGCCTTAATCTATCAACATTACGATCCTGACCTCTGTGGATCAATGCCCAATTTTATTGACATGTGTGATAACCCGGATCTCAAGGTATTATCGGAGCAAAGCAACAAGCCTTTCATCTCCCACTATATCCAAAGAGAGAAATATCATCTCTTATATTCCATCAATGATAATAATTTTGGATTTACTTTCAACAGTAGGCGGTTACGATTTATATCAACACCCTACGCGCATGCTCAGGGGAGTATTGTAACCTATGATGAAAAAACCGGGACGTTATTCAGCAGTGATTTGTTCGGCAGTTATTCAACACAGTGGGACTTATTTCTTGAGCTCAAAGAGGAGTGCTTTAGCTGCAATGATTATAAGGACTGTCCAAATAGAAATATTTATTGCCCTTTCCCAGACATAATCACCTTTCATAAAGGTGTTATGCCCTGTGAAAAATCGCTTAAGCATGCGATGACAAAGATAAAAAAGTTGGATATTAATGCTATTGCACCACAGCATGGAAGCGTTTTGACCAAAAAGAGGGACATCCGCTTTATATCTGAGATTTTGGAATCGTTTAAAGGCATCGGTATTGACGGCATTTTTTGACAAGAGGCATTTAGGAGTATGATACCAGTCTTGATTTCTTACATAATCTGAAAGGGAAGGGGTCACGTATGTCTTGTCAACATTTCCTACAATAATGGGCGTCTTTTCCATCCTGTTTCACCTCCTTTGTCCCCAGAATCATCCCGTGGCGGAAATCTTCCCACAATTTCTTCTCTTCATCGGCATATCGCTGGACCTTTTCCCTGTAAGCCCTGTGTTTGTCTTTGCTGCCAATTTGCTCTAAAATCGGTTTTGTCTGCAACCATTCAGGAGCTTTGCCGCCGTAGGCATCAAGCTAACTATTTGCAGCCTTAATGAAAATCTGAATCAATAAAGAGATCGGGAGTCTAAAACGAAAGCGTTTAAGAAAACAACTATGGATTTGAAACCATATTTGGTTTATATTGTAGTGGGTCCCACAGCGTATTCAGGGGCGGACAGGTCTATGATTCAGGGATTTTGCCAACGGGCATGAATGAAGAACTATATTATTATTTATGAGGGTAACTCAGTAATTTCCTTTGAAACACATCCGGAGTATTTCTATCCGGTGGTTATCAAGAAGCCTTCCACGCGCCGCCCATCCCGACGAAGCCTTCGTTTACTGGAAAAAGAATACCAAATGACCCACTCCCTCGACGCCGTCGAGGGCGATCTTCCCACAAAGCCCAGGGTACAGACAACTGAATCACGGACTGTGTTTTTACCAAAAGGGATACTCATACTCCTGATCGCACTCATTGCCTATGTTTCCGGCTATGCCTGTTCCAAGACCTTTGCTGAGGAACAGGCCATGACGGGGGCTAAGATCGTCCGAATTGACCAGACGGTGCAGGAGATGGGGAGGGCCAAAACGCCGGAAGATCGACCTCGCAGAAAAAAAGTGCTTGTGCTGCATACTCTAAAAGTTAAAAGACCCTGGAATGTGCTCTTTAACCGTTATTTTATAGAGGCATTGCGGGAAAATAATTTCTTTCTTGGTGATGTTGAGATTGAGAGCCTGGATTTACTTCAATTTAGAGATGGGAATTACCAGGAAATTGTGAAAAAGCAGCTGGAGCATAAACATGCGAATTCAGACCCTGATATCATCATCATAACGTTTGCTTCAACAATCGAATTTATCCTTAAGCATGATTTATTTCCAGGTATCCCCAAAATATTTATACTTCCAACTCAGACAGGTTTTGATGATATCCCTAATTCGGTGGTACTTCCATTCGCCTATGAATTTAGAAAAAATATAGCGCACGCCCTTGCTTTATTGCCCGATACAAAGAGTATCTATGTGGTCGCGGGAAATGGCTTGATGGACAGGCGACTCGTATCCTTATTCCAAAATGATACCAAAGCGTTAGAAAATCGTGTTTCTTTTCATTATTTAGATAATTTAAATGTAGAGGAACTCTTGAGACGCCTTGGAGACCTCCCTGATGACTCATTTATCTATTATCTAACGTATTCACTGGACTTTCAGGGGAAACCAGTTATCACTCGCGATTTCAGTCAGTTGATCGGAGAACGGTCAAATCGTCCCGTAATCTCTTGGTTAGATCTACATGCGTTGGGTATTGGAATTTTGGGGGGACGGGTGACAACGACCAGGGCCTCCGCGACCATGTCTGTTGATATTGTCAAGAGGGTATTCCAGGGAGAATCCATTGATTCCATAAAACCGAATCCGCCTTACGTTGAATTTATCTATGAATGGCAAGAGTTAAAGAAATGGGGCATTGACCTGAAAAAACTGCCCCCGGACAGCCTCATTCAGAATAGACAGCCTAACTTTTTTGAAATATTTAAATGGAAAATTTTGGGCGGGATTGCTCTGCTGGTCGTCGAGTCAATATTAGTCTTTTTTCTCTCGATCAACATTAGAAGACGGAAAGTTGCCGAACACGAACTGCGGGGCTACCAGGTTGAATTAGAAAAGAAAGTCGAAGAACGCACTGCAGAGTTAAAATCGACCAGAGATCAAGCTGAATCTGCCAACCGGGCGAAAAGCATATTCCTGGCCAATATGAGCCATGAATTGCGCACACCACTCAATGCCATCCTCGGTTTCGGGCGAAAGCTGGCTCGGGCGAAGGATCTGACGCCCGAGCAACACAACGAGGTCGAAATCATCAGGCGCGGCGGGGATCACCTGCTGGAAATGATCGATGAGATCCTGAGTCTCTCCAGAATCGAGGCCGGGCGTGTCGAACTGCAACGGGATCCCTTTGACCTGGTGCGCACTTTGGAGGATATCGCGCAAATGATCACGGTGCGGATGCAGGCCAAAGGATTGCGCTTTGATCTTGAGCTTGACGCCGCACTGCCCCGTACCATGTGGGGAGATGCGGGCAAGTTGCGCCAGGTGCTTATTAACCTGTTGGGCAACGCGATCAAATTCACCGAGCATGGATATGTATCCCTGCGTGCGTGCACAAAACCATTGGATAATGATCCCGCACGCGTCTTGCTTCAGTTGGAAGTGGAAGACAGCGGGGTGGGCATTTCAGAAGAGCAACTCACTGCCATTTTCGATAGCTTCGTTAAAGGCAATCATACCGGAGACACAGCGGAGGGCACAGGGCTGGGGCTGGCGATTTGCCGGTCGCTGGTCGACGTGATGGAAGGCAGGATCGACGTGATGAGCAAGCCCGGGGAAGGCTCATTGTTTACGGTAACTGTTCCGCTTGAGTTGGCGGAGGCGTCTGTGCTTGTCCATGAGAATATTCGTGAAACACAAGTGGTCGGCCTGAAGCCCGGTCAAACGCCAAAGCGCATGCTGGTCGCCGATGATAATGCTGATAATCGCGGGCTCCTGACTATGATGCTGGAACGGGTCGGTTTCACGGTGCGTGAGGCCGTTAATGGTGAAACCGCCATTGAGGCATTTAATTTCTGACATCCCCATTTGATCTGCATGGACATGCGCATGCCGATCATGGACGGGTATACTGCGACCAGGGCCATACGTAAACTGGCAGGGGGTGAGCAGGTTAAAATCGTTGCAGTCACTGCGAGTGTTTTCGAAGAACAGCGTGACGAGATCCTGGGTGCGGGTTGCGATGAACTCGTGTGCAAGCCCATCCGAGAGAGCGAAATCTTCGACGCGATTGGGCGGCAGTTAAGGGTTGAGTACCTGTACGCCGATACTTTAAAGCCCCATGTGCACGAGGTCGGTCCAGAACTTACCGGAGAAATGCTATCTGAACTTTCTCCCGAATTGCTTGCTGAGCTTCGCCAGGCTACGCTGATGCTGGACAGGGCGGCCATGGCCGCTCTTATAGAACGCATTAAGGCCCATGCGCCGGACACGGCTAAGGGCTTGAAGAGGCTCGTGGATGGTTTTCAGTTGGAGCGCATTCGAGAGCTGCTCGGAGATATGACATGAAATTTGAAAATGACATCCTCATCGTTGACGATGAAATCCTCAACCTTCGGCTGCTCACTGAGTTGTTGGAAAAAGAGGGCTATCGGGTTCGGCCAGCTGAGAAAACGCAAACAGCCCTTGACTCGGCGCTGGCCAAGCCGCCCGGATTGATCCTGCTGGACGTGCGCATGCCGGAGATGGACGGTTTTGAGCTCTGCCGGCGTCTTAAGCAGGACAAACGGACAAAGCATGTCCCCGTCATCTTTGTCAGTGCGTTACAAGATCTCGAAGCCCGGATAAATGGTTTCGAAGCGGGGGGAGTAGACTTCATCACCAAGCCTTTCCAGGAGGAGGAAATCCTGGCACGGGTGAGAACACATATGAGCCTGCACCGGTTCCAGCAACATCTCAAGCAACTGGTCGATGAACGCACCTTCAAGCTAAGCGAAAGCAGCGCCAGTCTGGAAAGAAAAGTTAGAGAGTTTCAGGAGAGCGAAGAACGTTTTCGAAATCTAATGGAGCAGTCTCCTATGCCCATTGAAATATTATCGCTGGATGGAAAAATCTTACAGTCAAATCCCTCCTGGCGTAAACTATGGGGAGTAGATGAGGTGGGTGCTGCAGAAACAATGGAAAAGTATAACATGCTTACGGACCCTCAATTAAAGAAACTGGGAATAAAACATCTGGTGAAAAAAGCTTTCTCAGGTGAGCCCACAATATTACCGCCGATTATATATGATGCAAATGAAGCAGCAGAGGATTTTGAAATTGAGAATCTTATAGGACTGAAATCACCATGGATCCAGTGCCACCTATACCCAATCAAAGATGAAAACGGCAAGGTAGTTAATATAATAAATACCTATATAGACATATCCGACCTGAAGAATGCTGAAGTCGATCTTCGAAATGCCTATGAGGAAATTAAAAGCTTAAAGGAACAGCTCGAAGCCGAAAGCGCCTACCTGCAAGATGAAATCAAACTGGAACACAATTTCAAAAATATCATCGGTCAGAGCGAATCCCTGAAATACGTCCTGCACCGGGTCGAGCAGGTCGCCCCCACGGATTCTCCAGTGCTTATCATGGGGGAAACCGGGACAGGCAAAGAGCTTATGGCACGAGCCCTGCACGAGCTCAGCCCTCACGGCAGGCGGGCATTGGTGAAAGTGAACTGTGCGGCCCTGCCCCGGGAATTGATTGAAAGTGAGTTGTTCGGCAGGGAAAAAGGGGCTTATACCGGGGCAGCAACGGCTCAGGCCGGACGCTTCGAACTTGCCAAGGGGTCGACGCTCTTCCTGGACGAAATCGGCGAACTGCCGCTCGAGCTTCAGGCAAAACTGCTGCGCGTGCTTGAAAGCGGCGAGTTTGAAAGACTGGGGAGCCCGCGCACGCTTCGCTCCGATGCCCGCATCATTGCCGCCACAAACCGCGTTCTTGAAGAAGAGGTGCGCAAGGGCCGTTTCCGGGAGGACCTGTGGTATCGGCTGAAGGTTTTTCCCATTACGGTGCCTCCACTGCGTGAACATCCGGAAGACATTCCGCTGCTGGTCAAATGGTTTGTTGACCTGCTCGCAAGAAAAATGGGAAAAGGCATAGCTGAAATCCCCAAACGTACCATTCAGATATTGCAGAACTACCCCTGGCCGGGCAACGTGAGAGAATTGAAGCATGCTGTGGAAGCTGCAATGATTACCGCCCAGGGAAAGATGCTGAATTTTGACCTTCCCAAAGTTGCGGACACGGAGCCGACCGACTTTGAATCTTTTGAGGAGATGGAGCGCGACTATATCCTGCGGGTTCTGAAAGCCAGGAACTGGAGGATCGGGGGTGCCAACAGTGCCGCTTCAACCTTAGGGATGCATGTCAATACCCTTCGCGGGCGCATGAAGAAACTTGGTATTAAGCGGCCAAAATCCTAACCTCCCCTCCTAACCCAACGCCTGAAACCCTCCCCATCAAAACACCAAATACGGCCTGAGAAACCATATTTGGTGTTTTGGTTTTCCTTCTTTCAGCCTCCACACTCCTCATCAAAGTCAATATTTTATTAATTTTCCAATAGTTAAGGCCAAACGCTCACTCTTCTTTTCATTGGCACGCTCTTTGTAATACTTGAATTTGGGTCAATAAGCTCCCAAAGGGCAAATCTCGGTTTCACAGGAGAATGAAATGCTGATCTGTCAACTTAAGATCGAAATCAAGCCATACAAGCCGGATAAATTTGTCCACGGTATGCGCTCGATTTTGAGCAGTATTCGTAAAGAAAAGGGTTGTCTTGGCTTCAGCGTGTACCGGGATTCCCAAAAGGAAAACACGTTGAACTGAACCGAACCCAAAGGACTTTCATTTTGGATTATCTTTCCTGGGAATTTCTCATCTGGGGCACATCCCTGGGCGCACTGAGCGCTGTCTCATTACCCTTGGGCTCCCTGGTAGCCCTTCACACAGATCCAAGGCCGCAATATATTTCTATCCTGGCCGCTTTCGGGGCTGGGGCGTTGATTGCCGCCTTATCCGTGGAGTTGGTGGCAAGTACGGTGTTGGCCTTGCACGAAGAAGGCGGCACTGCCCATAAGGGTGAACCATTGACCCATTTTCTTGCTTTGTTAATCGGCGCCGCTTTAGGGGGTATCCTTTTTGTCATACTCGATAAGCTTGTCAACGCTCACGGTGGTTTCCTGCGAAAAACCTCAACCAGCATGGCCTATTTTAAGACCGCCGAACGTGTGCGTCAGGAGATGCTGGTGGAAAAGCTCTCCCAATTGTCACACCTTCAAAATGTCTCTGCCCAACATGTCAATGCACTTGTGTCCATGGTCCGTCCCGTGGGCTTTCATGATGGCCAGGTCATTGTAAGACAGGAAGAGGATGCTGATGTACTTTTTTTTGTGTTGGAAGGCACGGTCGGCGTGGTCAGAGACGGCAGTTTCCTTGGGGAGCTGGGCCCGGACGATGTGATCGGGTTGATTCCCCTTGTGACACAAGTCCCCCATCCGGCCACCGCGACGGCCAAGGGCCCGGTGACTGCGCTTGCCCTTTCTAAAGAAGATTTTGACCGTCTCCGAAATATCTCACCAGCGTTTGACCAGGCCTGCAAGGACCTGAGCCAGGAGCGCTTGGAGTTGCTGGAGCAGCTTGTCACTGCCCGCCACGAAGAGGGTGTCCAATGGGCACGGGAAGCCAGGCGCGCCCTCAAAACCGGAGCTCAGATTCCCACCGCCGAGCATCTTCGACGAGCCAAGGAAGAACACGGCGGGTCTCCCCTGGCTATCTGGCTCGGAATTCTGCTTGACGGGATTCCGGAAAGCTTCGTGATTGGTGCGGGATTGCTGGTGTTGCTGCAAACCAAGGTGGAACTCATCGGCGCACTCAGGTTCATAGACGTGATTCCCTTCACCCTGGTCGCCGGGTTATTTCTCTCCAATTTTCCCGAGGCCCTTGCCAGTTCCGCCAATATGCGGCTCCAGGGCTGGAGCAAGGGGCATATCTTTCTGATGTGGTTTTCCCTCATGGGGATTACCGCTATCGGCGCCGGTTTGGGTTATTTGCTGGCCGGCGCGTTAAACCCTATCTGGTTCACCTTTGCCGAAGGGCTGGCGGCCGGCGCGATGCTTACCATGATTGCTTCGACCATGATACCGGAAGCGGTCCACATGGGGAGTGCAAGCGCCATGGGTCTAAGCACCTTGACCGGTTTCTTGGCAGCCATCTCATTCAAGCTTTTGGAGTAATGCAAAAGGCCGAGGATTTCTGGCCGGTTTTTGGAGAGCATCAGGATGCTCTTCGTCCGGTCATTGTGAGAAATGTCAAGTGGAATCTTTCCAGTAAAGCAATGGCCCATTTTCCTCTCCGAGCCGTGAGCCTTGAAGGAGGACGACAATGAAAGATGAAACGATGATGGCATTCTTTGAAGAATTTCTCCGCGGCAATCCGGTGGGCCTGCTGTTTCTGGTGCTGGGCCTGGGCTACTTGGTCGGAAAGACGAGGATCCGCGGGTTCGATATGGGCTCCATTTCCGGCGTGCTGTTCGTCGGCCTTCTTTTTGGCCACTTCGGCTACAAGTTCAACACAACGGTGCAAACCCTCGGTTTCATTCTCTTCATCTTTTGCGTGGGGCTGCAGGCCGGACCGAGTTTCTTCAGCGTGCTCCGGAAGGATGGTCTGAAATATCTGTGCCTCGCGGTGGTCATTGGCGGCACCGGATTCGCCCTGGCGCTGGGCTGGGCAAAGGTGCTCGATTTGGAGCCGGGAGCTGCGGCCGGCCTGCTCGCGGGGGGACTCACGAGTTCTCCAACCCTGGCGGCCGCACAAGAAGCGGTTCGCGCCGGCCAGGTGCCGGTGCCCGCGGGGTTCACCGCCGACCAGATCATGACCAATGTGACCACCGCGTACGCCATTACTTACATCTTCGGCCTCGTGTGTTTAATCTTGATCATCCGGTTCCTGCCACGCATCCTTCACCTGGATCTAGCAGCGCAAGCGGCGAAGCTGGAGGTTTCAGGGCGTCGAGGCGTGGAGGACCGCGTCTCTGCCTTAAACGAAATCGTGGTGCGGGCTTACCGTGTCACGAATGAAGAACTGGTCGGGCCACCGCTCGATCGTATCTATGAGAGGGCCCCTGCCCGCGTTACCGTTGAGCGGATTCGGCGCCGGGGTGAACTGATCCCGGTGACCCTGGAGACCCGGCTGGAACTCGGCGATGAGATATGCATTGTGGGCTACCTGGACCAGTTCATCGCCTCCGCGGGGAACGTTGGCCTCGAGCTGTCGGACGCCGAATTGCTGGATGTGCGCATCGATTCGTGCCGTGTCGTTGTGTTGCGATCGAAGATCAAGAAGGTTACCACCAGCCTCGCTAAGTTGACGGCCCAAAGGGGCTGCTTCGTCTCGCTGATTCAACGCCTGGGTGTCGAAATTCCTCTCGAAGGGGACATTGTCGTACAAGCCGGTGACGTGGTGCACATCACCGGTCCCTCATCGCGCGTGGAGGCTGTCGGCGACCTCGTGGGCCATATCGAACGCGAGGCGGAACAGTCCGATCTGGTTACCTTTTCCCTGGGGATCACCGTTGGACTCCTGGTCGGGACGTGGACCGTCACCGTCGCCGGAATATCGGTTGGCCTCGGAACGGCCGGCGGGTTGCTTGCTGCGGGTCTGGTCATCGGCTACTTGCGCGCTTTGCACCCGACCTTTGGACGTGTGCCGGGTGCCGCTCGGTGGGTCTTTATGGAGCTTGGGTTGATGACTTTCATGGCCGGCGTCGGGCTTCGGGCCGGATCCGGGATCCTCGAAACGCTGGCGCAATCGGGCCTGAGCCTGTTCATGGCCGGTGTGACCGTCACGTCAGTGCCACTGATCGTCGGTTACGTATTCGGTCGCCGGGTGCTGTCGATAAACCCGGTCATGCTGCTTGGCGCGATCACGGGTTCGATGACGAGCGGCGCGTCTCTGAGCATCGTCAACGCCGAAGCCAAGAGTTCGATTCCGTCTCTGGGCTATACTGGCGCGTACGCGTTTGCAAACGTCTTGCTTACGGTGGCGGGAAGCGTGATTCTATTGTTCTGACGTAAGGACGAAAGGCTCGCCCGAATCGCCGGCGAACGCTTCAGCTCTCCCGCCGGAAAGGTCTGAAGGAGCCGGCCCTTGCACGTGCGCCTTTGGCTCCGGCGCCGTGAAGGTTAGGTGCGTGGGCATATCTGGCATGGTAAAACCCAGCATGGATGATTACCGAAATATTCCGGACAGGCTGGTAAGACTGTCCAAACCGCTCTTTTCCTGCGTGGCGCTGCTTGCAACGCTCGCATTTCACCAGATTACAGGCGCGGCCGAATACATTCTCGTCGAATCCCCTCCCCCCGAATCTGCCGGCAAGCTTCAAGTTCCGATCGACTACGCTTTTCGTGAGAAACCGCTATCAGAAAGATTCTTGTTGAAAGGTTTGAAAGAGCGCCTCAAAGACTTGCCCCCCTTCTGGCGCGATACGAGAGTCGACTTCCACTCCCGCACGTACGCTTTCGATCGGCGAAATTCGAGTACTGACAAGGCTGAAGCCTGGACGGTAGGAGGGCAGGTGGAATATGAATCGGGCCGATGGAACAATTTGGGAATTCGGGCTGCCTATTACTTCTCGAGCAAGCTGCATGCCGACGGGGGTGACACAGGATTGCTGGCTCCGGGGCAGAAAAATATTAGTCTTCTGGCTGAGGCAAATCTCAGTTATGAGTTCACGAACACTGTTCTCAAAGGTTCGGTGGTTCGGCTCTACCGTCAGACCCTTACCCTTCCTTTTGTAAACAAGCACGATATCAGGATGTTACCCGCGGTTCATGAGGGTTACACGATCTGGCGTGAAAACTCGTCGCTCGACTATATCGTCGGCCACCTAACCCAGTTCAAAGATTATGACAGCGATGACTTCGTAAGTATGTCAGAGGCGGCCGGCGCCTTTGGGACAAACAAAGGCCTTACCCTTGCGGGCGGGCGCATTTCGCTCAGTGACGATTATAGCGTTGGCGCAATCGACTATTACGGCTGGGATACGTTCAATACGTTCTATGCAGAAGCGACGTACCACAAAGTGCTGACAGAGAACCTTGATATACGTCTATCGAGTCAGTTCACCTATCAGAGTAGCGTGGGGGATGAACTGGTGGGAGACTTTGACACAACTCAGTTTGGCACCAAAGGGGCCATTGCTTGGCAGGGCGCGGTCGTCACGCTTGCCGGCTCCATCACCGGTGATGATGCAGGCATCCGCAAACCGTGGGGCGGCACCCCCTCGTACCTTTCAATACAAAGGTTTACCTTCGACCGTGCCAATGAAAAGGCATTGCTGCTGGGCATTTCGTACAACACCGATTATTTCTCCTCGCGGGGTCTCAGCAGCTTCATCAACATCGCACACGGTTTTTATGCGAAAACTTCTTCCACAGGCGCGGATCTACCCGAGCGCACTGAGTACGACATTACCGTCGATTACAAGCCTCCTGATGGTTTTCTGGAAGGGCTCTGGGTTCGCGCTCGATTCAACTACGTGGATATGGAGGACAGTAGTGATACGGTCCGGGACTTTCGCATCATCGTGAACTACACGCTGACACTTCTCTAATACGCCCCGCGGCCGCATGAAGAAACTCGATATCAAGAGACCAAAATCCTAACCTCCCCTCCTAACCCAACGCCTGAAACCCTCCCCATCAAAACACCAAATACGGCCTGAGAAACCATATTTCTTACTTTCGTCACCCTTTTTTGTTCTCCAATATCATTTTTTCGAACCTTTTTTTTGCTTTCGTGCTCTCCTAGCCGGACTGCGTTTTGAAAAGCCACGGAGGTTTGATCCCCAATGCCAACAAGAA